>JAABUO010000216.1_pt1 | contig 148190 bp, 55 predicted proteins | sample 5559291 | NCBI WGS metagenome assembly JAABUO01 (sample SAMN10711878, study PRJNA513372) | rock metagenome | isolation source: Antarctica rocks | place: Antarctica: Victoria Land, Finger Mt sud
TTGAAGTAGTCGATCAATGTGTTTTGCAAAACGTCTAAGTCTTTGTAGTTTATCACGTTGACACGCGTTTGTTTAAATCTTTTCGAGATTTTTTTATTATTTTAAAACTATTTTGCAATCTTGTTTTTTTAACGTTTTATAAACTCTAACGATGTAGATTCATTTAATAAAGATTTAAAGAATATAGACGAATAATTGTTGTCGTCTTTAGATAAGATTTACACTCTTGTACGTCAATTATTATTTATGTCTTTTTCGTAGTCTAAATCTCTTGTTATTATTGCATCGTTATTAGATAAAAAGCTTGTTTCTATTACGAGTTTCGATTCTTTTGCATTCTTCTTTGCGTTAAAGAATATATTAGAGCTACTATCTTCGAAATTGCTTTAATTCTTAAAACTCTTCTCACTACTAACGAAATCGACAAAAAAGAAAAAAAAGAAAAAGAAGAAAACTTCGTAGTTCAATTTATTCTTTAGTCGTTAATTAAGTTTGTTTCTTCTCTTTTCGTATTTTGCATTCTTTTTTATTTTTATTTTCGCAAAGAGCTTTTTTAGTTTTTCGCTTTTTAATATGTTGCGAATGTAAACATTTATTCATTAATAACTTGAATTCAATTGTCGTCTCGTACTACATAACTAGATTTGTGTAAGACTTTAATGTTTACTTTTCTTTTATTTATTAAGTGCTTTATTCGTTTATTAACATTAACATATTTACGATCTATTATTATTTCGAATCTTTTTCTAATCTTATTCTAGAAACGTTACATAGTTTCGATGTCGTACTTCGCAAATCTAATCACGCACATATTGACAAAAATAACATTGTTCTTCTTTATAAGTTGTTAATCGTAATTAAGTTTTTAATTTAATTGTTAATCTTTCTTTCGTTTGTAAGAGACAAAAGAAGTAAAGATTTTTGACAACGAAGAAACACTAAAAGTGTCAAAAGCACGACGTCAACTAGCGATGTTTTAAATATAAAAGTTAAAATCAATATTGTTATTTGCATCTAACTTAATATTTTTTTTCTTCAATTCTTGTGTAATTGTTCTTTGATATTTTTTATTAATTTATCTTCTTCTCTTCCTTGGCGATCGTTAAAACGACTTTGATTCGAATTAGATTGTTTTCTTTTATTTACGAGGCAATCGTTATATGTTCTTCGAAGACTACGAGATCTATAGAGATAACAATGATTGCGAGAGTCGCAAAGACAACAATGATTGCAAAGACTTCAATTGTCGCGAAGAAATATTTAAATCAAGAATGTAAAAATAACTTTTAAATACATCTCTAGACGTAACGACGACGACGACGACGACAACGATAAAGAAGATAATTATGATCTTTACAAGCTATGTCTAGACAAGTAATTGAAGCAATTAAATAAGATGATGAGTCAATTGAATAAATATTTAATAATTAAATACTAATTTAATTAGAACTGTTAAGTCGTTAAATTTGCTTGTTCTTTTAGAATTACTCTAACTAAATCGAGCAATGTTTAATTAAATAATTGTATTAAATAGAGTTGCGCAATCTATTTAATCGTAATTTAATTCTAATTTTAATGCGAACTTAAATATCATCTAGTAATGACTTCATTAATATAAACTCGTAAATTAATAAATTATAGCTTACATGTAATTTTCTCTTCGTTGATAACGTACTTGGTTAAGGCGCATTTTAATATTAATACGACGTATATAAACTAGTATCAAATTGCAAGAAGCTCGTTGTATAACTTTCTAATGCGAATTCTAGAAAAGCGATTACGTCAAAACGAGTAAAGATAACGCGAAAGGTCTAGTATAGTTCAAAATTTAGATGTTCGACTAGTTATTATATTTATTAATGCAAATTTATAGAAATTAGAAGTAGAAAGCTTTTTGGTAAAAAATCACGTGAAGAAATTCTTGGCGACAAATCATAGTCAATAATCTTAATCTTGACGAAGTATAATATATAATCACTTATAAAATGCATGCTATCGTTGCTTCGACGTCTTTAGAAATAGCAATTTCGACATAGAAGAAGTAGAAAAAAGAAGACTTGACAAGATTAAAAGATCAATTTCGCTTTCGACTTCTATATAGTCATAATTGTTTCTAGATTACGAAGCAGAAAATGAAAAGAACAAGCAATATAAACTAAACTCAATAGATGCCTTAGTTAAAAGAAAAGATCATGTGCTTCAAATCAACTAGAAAGAAGATAGATTTCCTTGAATCAAGAAGTTATGAAGAATTTATTCACAAAATTGTTGATCAACATTTTTTTAAATGCATGTTAGCGTTTGGTTTCCAATTTACGAGAGGAAGACTTAATAAAGATGCTATACAATTATGCATGCGTTTGTCGTAAGATTCTAGCACAACTTATACTACTTATTGGTAACGATTCGCAGACTTCTAGGAAACAATTGTACGAAGATAATTGCTCTCTAAACTTCGCAAACGCATTAACGAACATGATAGCGAAGATCTAATTATACGAGTGATGATTTAGAGTGGATTGAGCAATGTGTTTATGCTTAAGATCGCAATGGAACTATGTGAAACAAACGCGTTGAACCTTAAACAATTCTTTTATAAAGAAATAAGAAGTGTCGTGAAGACAAAAGAGATTCGTGCTTTGAAACTATTAATTGCGACTAGCTTGAACGTTCATCGATTGTTCCTAAAGAGATTATTGATGGCGATAATCATCGCGTACGAAAGATTCGAAGTGGTGGAATTGCTAGTGAAAGAATATGGCGCCATTTTAGAATCGTACCCCATTCATGCTATCATATAGGAGCGAAAGCTTTGGCAATACTTGTTGAAGTTAGATGTTAATTTAAACAAAAAAAGACAAGAACAAACATCATTTATGTTTGCTATGACGAACGAGTCGAACTATTTAGTCGAGAAGCTAGCTAACACGATTGGCATCGACATTAATGAGGGAGACAACAAGTTCAAAATCTCATTAAAGAGAATAGCATAAGCAGAAAGCTATCTTTATTTTGGCGAAATATTGTTATATTACGAAGTCGACGTTCTAGTGGATTTCCCTCTTTTGGGTGTCGTTGTTACAAGTCGTTGCAAACTTATTTAACAACTTTTAAATCAAGAAGTTAACGCTAATATAATAAACGAGTATGAGGAAACGCTATTGCGACTATTCTTTAAATAAGAATATTTTAACTCGAAGATAAGTAACATCATATTGCGAATGCTTATCGTTGTTGGAATAAACATCAACGAAATGTACGAGAAAACATCTTTTCTATGCTTGCAAGCTCTCGAAGTCGAAGCGTGTAACTTCTCTAAAGATCATCGTAACAAAAGATAATAATAAATTATCGAATACTTGTTACGAAATGAGATCAATATTAACAACGTTACATTAAATGACAACTTTGCATTAAATCTTGCTTGCGATCTACTCAACGAGTATCATAGAACTATGTTGATCGACACACTATTACAAGAGAACGTCGATCTTAGTATTTCAAATCGAGAGAGTTAGACGACGTTGATGCATGATCAACTTAATAGCGCTAAGATTCACGAACTCGTTGCTTGGAAGATCGATCTCGAGATTGTAAATGCTCTTAAACGAAGTGCTTTACACATAACGATTAAGACAAACAATTTCTTAATGATCGAAGCACTTCTCGAGTGTTATATTGATACTTCAATTCGAAATAAAGAGAACGATACAACACGCTCTTATCTAGATAAGACAAAGTGTTCGACAAATATAAACTTAAGAGCACAAATTTTGCAATTGTTCGACAAATAAAAGTTGAAGAACAAGTGGAAATCGAAGAATAAGCGAGAGTTGAAGAACGAGATAATATAGAATATCGAACATCGAAGTCCTATATTAAGATAAAAAACAATTTAATATTCTTATTAAATAGAAATTTCCAACACATCTTAATAAAGATATAGTAAAATCAACTATGTAAATAGCAAATAAGAGTAAAGAGCATTGTCGAAGAACAAATAACAAAAATAATAGTTGTAGTTGCAACGAACGATAAATCGATTATTTATCTCTTTAGCTTCTTTCTATTTCTATCCACTTGCTTTCTTATGCTTCTCGTCTCTTTAATCTTTTCATCAAGAATCTTATCTACTTCTTTAATTCTATCTTGTTTTTATTTATCTACGAGATGCAAGAATCGAGACGCGAGAAACGAGCAAGATTAATCGTTAGCGATCGAGAAGTAGTTTTTAGAAACGAAACATTTTATTCTTCTTGTTCGCGAAACTTGCAAATGTGTTTAAGACTATTGTTTTAAGTCATTACGAATAAATATATTGCACAAAATCCAATAGCGTTCGCGATAATCTATTATGCTTCTATCTTAATGAAATTTTTAAACTTAAACGATATTTAAGTTACAATTGCTCTAGATCAATTCATTCCAATTATAATTAATCGACGAACAAAGTGTCAAAGTAAATGTGTTGTTACTCGCACATTTATGTGTTACATAATTATTAATAGAAATCGTATATATTGCGACGCACGTCGAATTACTCGCTAGACACAATATTCGCTAACAATTTCTACTTGTTCCATTAAGATCAAGTTCGTATATCGCAAAAGATCATAAGATTCTCTCGTTAACATCAAAGATGTCGTAGTATAAATCTAATAATATATAAGATGTATATATGTATTCGAATTGAATAATATAATTGTTATTAAAAGCTTCTGCAATGTTTTCTGCGACGTCGATACTCTAATTCGAGATTAACTTTATTGTTACTTTATCGTCGTCTAGATTCAACTAGTACGTCTCTTGATAGATGTGATCAACTTTAAGTATCTATAATAAAGAGTTATCGTTAATATAGAATTTCAAAAATATGAGAAAACTACATCGATTAATAATCATAGTCTAATCTTTATTAAATCCTAGTTGAAACAAGCGAGCATCTATGGTTTTAAATAAAAACTAGGTTCTCTAGCTAGTTCTAAGAATATGTTGCCACATGATTTGATACTTAGAGCCAAACATTGATACAACGAAACATAGGATGAAGCTAAAGATGCGCATCTTCAATTAGTTCTATCTTATGTGTAAGAGAAGTGTGTCACACATAACAATCTATAATAGATAAATAGCACAAAACTAGATGCATAGAGGCAGCGTGCCAAAAATACTATTTCCAAAAATACATTTTCAAAACATCTAATACGTTAAAAAGTCAATCGTGATCTAAGTTCTTTGCTTGAACTCTATTATCTAGCGATTCATTGCTCTCGCCATTGTCTCTATGATTTCTTCTGCCTCTAGCATTTTACTTCAAATTCTACTTACGTTGTTATACTTTCATTTCGCACAATCTAGATTGCGAGTCTTCGATCTCTTTCTTCGAACAACGTTGTCATGTATTGTGTTTTTGGATTTGCAACTAGCAATTGACGCAAGATAAAAATTCTAGCAAATTCAAAATTATCTTCAAGTTTTCACAAATCAAACGAAATACTCCCTCGATATATATCGCTAGCTTTCTTTACACAAAATTAACTACAAAAAACACTCGATTATATCTAGAATCACTCTTCCTTGCGCTATCGTGTTCGAAGCACCTAGCATATTAAGTCTTTCTCTTACGAGAGAATCTCATTAGATAACGATAGTACGCTTGGAAATAGAAATCTTTATTCGACTCACAATTACTAAAAAGCAATATAGTATTAGCTAGCGAAGTAGTGAACATTAGAGTTACGAAAGAAAATTGCAAGCACATTTTTACTTAGATGTCTCACTTTGTGTTTTCAATTGCTAGCAAAGTTTTCCTATATATACTATAGGCATCGCTACATGTGTTCTACATACTATACAAAAACAATTAGAATCGTTAGATCTATCACATAATAACAAGAAATAACGATTAAACTTGCATCGTGTTCTTGAAATGCACTTACGCTTGTTGTTGATCTAGCTTATAGCGTAGAATCTAAGGGAAAATTCGATAACGATAATAGATTTGTGCGATATAGCGTTGCTATCAAGGGAATATAATGCGACCAACTTGCTAGTAGCGAGGAACCAAAAGGCGTCACTCATGAATTGAAGAATATATCAATAGAAATATCAATTTGTTTAACAACACTACTCGTCGATCAAGTCTTTGTTAATTCGAAAGTATTATAATGAGAGATTAATTGTGTTTCTACGTCGACGTTAACGTCGATAATAATTATGGCAAGTAAAGATTGTTTGTTCGATATAGAAATCGACGACGTTTGCAACGTTAAAGATATATTGATTGTTTCAACATATTGCTAGCTTAAGACTTGGATTAGATAAATGAATCGCAAGATTGTAAAAGATTGATGCATATTTTAACACGATAAAGTTTATCATCTTCGTGATCACTAATTCGAGTAGAATTTGATAGAAGAGAGTTAGCTTTGCTACGCATCAACAACTTATAACAAGAAATTATAAAATTTAGCTTTGAGCTTGTTGTAAATTCTAAGCGAGAAACGTTATTTCAAGAATTGACAAAACGTTTGTGAAGTTATTGGCAAACAACTATTCCAAAAAACGAAAAACAATTTCGTCAACTTTAATGTGCGTCAAAAGAGCAATTGCTCTTTTCTAGAATTAATATAAAGAAGCTCTAGCTTTTGAGAATCACAATTTAACATTTAGATTGCACTCGTCTCTTACAACATTATAAGAGATAAAGAGAATCTATTGTCTCACGCGAACAAGAAGCAACAACGCAAGAATAATGATAGCGAGAAATAGTCTTCTAAGAAGTCTTCCAAGACGTTTTTCTCATTAGGTGCTTTGCTAAATCCAAATTAAGCTTCGTCTTAGCAGAGCAAAAGCAATAACACTTAAGATAATAGCAAGAGCAACGAATTTAATTCCAAGAAGTTAAAAGCAATCGAGAATGACAATGCGCAATCAATCATTAATAAGAACGAAAATTAAATGCAAAAGCGTGGAACGCAAGTTGGGAAAAACATAATAGCAACTTCTTTTAATGCGAAAACGCAAGGCAACAAATCAAACAATAAAGACAAAAACAAATAGAAGAAGCTCGACTCGTTAGCTCGTTTCTAGAACACACAAGGCAAGTTGAAGAATATTACGTCTCTAGAATTTCTAATAGAATTGGAAAGAATCAAGAAATGCGTCGATACAAATTATTATAACATTCTTGAATTTCTAATTGATAATAACAACGTTGATATCGATATACGAACACAAAGACATATACGATTGACACAATTGATGCATTTTGATAAGTTCGAGAAGAAATTTAAAACGCGTGCCACGAGAGCTATACAAAGTAAGAGGAAATCATATGAAATGCTTGATTTTGCTAAGTTTTAACATAGAACTCAATGCTATGAAAGAATACTTGAGGAAAGATAGTAGTGACTAGACTTATGCCTCGAATGCGTTTGATAATAGCGATGAATTCTTCGACGACGAAGGCTCAAAAAATCTAGACGACATAGAGGAGATACTCTATTCACAACTCAAGAGCGTCAAGAAAGCCAACAACAATAATAGCGATCAAGCGAAGGGAAACGAAGATCAAGCGAGTGACAACGAGAATTAGAATAAGTCGAATCCAATAAATGTGAACTTTTCAAAGCAAGAAGGTGCAGAAATTACAAAGAAGAGGAAGGCAATTGCGAACGATAAACTAGACGCAAATATGCTAGATAAAGACTCGTTTACTAATCTAGGATAGCGAATTCACAAGTGACGAAAAAATGATGCAAAGAGTTATCAATTTATCGTCGAAGTAAAAGAAAATAGTTTCGAAGTTCTTCTAGATGATATCATAGACTATAAGTGCGTCGATCGATTTCTTAAGTTTGCGTCGCTAATCGCTTAGATTAATTGTAATGACGCTTAATACACGAGGAAGCACGCAATAAAATTTGTAAAACTTAGAGACGTCGCTTGCAAAGAGCCACAAACACAAAGCAAGAATCACAAAAAATTGTCGAACACATTCGCATAGAGCCTCTTTGACGACAACACTAACGAGTAATTAAGTAGATCGATGTATAGACGCATACTTGGATCCAAATATGCGAACGATCTCATTACAAAGTGGTGTATAGAGAACGAGCAAATTTCGCCAGAAGAGATGTCTCCCAAAAAATGGCTTTACGATAATCCTAATAAAGTATCCTAGAAGTTGAGCAATCTTGTCTTAGTAACAAATTTATCTAAGTTAACATTCAAGTCTATGGTCGAGAAGCGACTTAGTAAAACGACGAAGCTAGTCAACATGTCAAAAGAGTTACCAAGAACTTTGTCGAAGAAAATCGAGTCGAATAACGCACGCGTGAAGATGCTAGAGTTAAGCGTCGATTAAATGACAAATATAATGAAGACTTTGATAAAGCAATTAGCGACAATCGAGACAAGCAGGAGAAGCGCCAAGACATAGCAATAGTAAATTGAATTAATTGATTCTAATTTACCTAAGATTATTATATAATTGGAGACAATAATAGAAATATTTAACAATTAAAGTTCACGCTTTTGCATGTAAGAGTTTGTGACATATTTAAAATTTTATTCGACGAAGATTTAGTGCTTTGCAACTAAAGTCGAATTGTTTAAGACTAGTTATTGCTAAGAGACTAATCTAATACGACGACTAATCGTATTAGTTTTTTTGGAACAAGAATTTTGTAATTCATGACTAGTTATTCAAACTTTATCTCGATCACGATAAGTTAATTTGTGATTGATCGTCTCAAATTGATCTAGTCTAACTTTTAAGACTAGTTAACAATGTTCTTATTACAATCCTAGCAACATTTATAAGCGTCAGAATTTCTCATTTTATACGACTATCGATCGATAGAGGAAATTTTCGCTCTAGAAATTTTTAAAATGTTTGAATTATCTCGATGCATGTAGTCTAATTGTTATCTCAAGCTTGGAAGACGTGAAGAGACGCTAACCTTACTAGTTGAATTTAAGAATCGTTGCGTGATTTGCTCTAATGTAAAAGGCAAGAATCATGCGAGTGCTTTGCGCATGGTTCGTGCTACTTACGAGGAAGAAACATGTCTCATCAAAAAGATATCTCTTGAAAAAAAGATGTTGTTAATGAGTCTATTAGTCTTCAAAAAGTAGCTAATCTTTCTACAAAGTTGAAAGAGCTTATACGCGAGCAATTAGAATCGAGCAAGATCGTTTGAGAGAGAATTAGCGAAAGACCAATTAGTTGGGGAATCAATTGGGAGAAAGATCAATTTTGAAGATTGATTAAGATGAAACGTCGTTATAGCTAATGATCGTTCGTGTGAAATGATTACTTCTATACGACTTATTAACAAGCTAGTTGAAATCTTGCTAACTTTACTTATACATTGCGTTAAGAAGTTTACCAATATACATCTTAACAATTATAGATCGTTTCTTATTCAAAAGATCATCTTGCCTAAGACTACTTTTCGTTTAGTTAAACATCATCTTAAAAAGATTACTTTGCGAAATCGATAACGAAGTTGCGATCAAGAATTTTAACGATGTGTCTTATGATCTTGCTTCGACCCAAATTTCGAATGAAATCGAAATTAGATAGCTCTTAACTAGAAGTCGTCAATTCATATTCTGCTTTCCCTCGACGTCGAAAATCGATAAACAATTGGCTTCGAAGCAAATATTCGCACATCTTTTAGATCAACGATATCTCTTGATGGCTAAATAGCATTCAAGCTTTCAAAATATCATAAATAACTTCATTGTGCAAGTAGATTGACTACGTTGTGCGTGTGGAAGTCGCTTGATATAAAGATTCTCTAGAAGCTTCTAGCAACATCACGTTTGTAAAATATGATCGCGAAGAACTATTGATCGAAGTATTGACATAACAAACATATAGGATAGAATGTACTTCTTAAGAAACAAATTATGCTAACGAATTTCTAGATCACACTTGTCTTTATCTTTTCTATTCGAAATTCTAAATATTCTTATTATGTAGCGTGTTTCTCTTGTTGTCGTTAATCTCTATTTTTGAAACTTTATTATTTAAAACTTGAATCTGCTTGTGCAATCTTAATCGACGATCAATTGACTAGTAACAATCTAGAGATTTATAAGTGTGCTAGAAGTTGTGTCTCTCTACGAATCACAACAAGTATGTCATATAGTATATATACGATTCAACAATAACTTGATTGATGTGTGTGTTGTGTGAAGTAGCATCGAGGACTATTGAATTCTAGGCACCTTTCTTGTCTAGCAAGTGATTCATATCATTGAAGGCGCTCCTAATCGAAGATTCTAAGTATCTTGGGAATGATCTCTAAGCATTTCTATCAATGTTTACAATGAAGTAGGCGACTCATTAATATACGAAACCTTTGCGTCTAGGTTTAGAAAGACATTCTTGTCATTAATTGATATTGTCGCGTTCGATTAATAGGTCTTGCGAATTTCATGTGCGCTAATACCTAGATTATTTTTTGGCAATCATATCGTTGATGAATTCTTTTAAATAGTCTTGAGCATAGAATCAAATAAATCGATCTAGGGCATTCTAGTGACTTGACTCGACCTTGAACTTCTTTGTTGATCTTCAATAGAAACTCGTGTTGTTTCTAGCATTTCTAGCGTGTCTTCAACGACAAAAAACCAAAGTATCTCTCTAGCTTTGTTAATGAGAGAAGACTTGTTTAGAAAGTCTAGCGTTCGAGAGTTCGTCTTAGACTTTGGCATGACACTATTCTAATTAACTTTCTTCGCATCGCAAATTAATAAATGTCGAAAATGCGACTAATATTCTTGATTGACGATTCTTTGATACACAATTGTAAGTAGTGCGACAATAATTATAATAATAGCTTGATCTAGATAGGCAACTCGATTTTGATTGTCTCTTACGAGAGAGAATAGATCTATAAGATATATCTCCATAACGTAGAGATCTACAAATAACTAGTTCAAAGCTTCTAAATAGACTAGATCTTCTATGTCGAGATTGCTCTTCAATATGTTAAGAATATTATATCGTTGCACGACGTAAAACAAAGCGAATGTGAAGATATTAAACAAGAGAATCAAAGACGAGACGATAGAATAGATTATTTCTAATAAGTTGTTAGCAATAATATCTTGAAGATTATTGCGCAAGTTTAACCAATAACTACGAGATTTATATACACTAGGAAGTAGAAATTCTAGCTAATCTTCGTCTTCTAATTTCTTATTTATTGTTGTTTAGCGATGTCGTCGTAAAAGCACGCGACAAATTGCGTGAAAACTTAATTCAATTGCAAAAGCGTAGTTGCACTAATAGATAAACCTTGCAAGAGCATATAGAAAAAGAAATAGTTGTTGACTTTTGATAGATTGCTTGTAATTAGAGTCGCAATAGACTTGAAGTTCTACGTTAGCTCATTCAAGATCGTTGTCGCGTTCGAAGAGATAAAGATAACGACAAACAACTAGAGAAATAGAAAGATAAAGTAGTAACGTTGCATCGATAGCTCAACGATAGTTTAAATGTGTGCTCCTTGCTTTACGACTAGAAGTCGAAGAATTATAAGTAACAAAACCATTATTATTGTCAACAAACAAGAGGGTAGTGCATCCTAGATTAACGATAGAAATTATGTGGACAAGCTAGTGACTCATTCTAGTTAAGAGAAGAACGAATGAAGTTAGTTGATCTAAGACAAGAGATCAATGAAGGCTACAAACAGAATGTAGCTCATGCAAAACGCTAGAATAAGACACTTGATAACGTGAGATCGTACGCAACGTTTTTACTAGCTTAAGACAATATGCTTCTAGACGATTTGACAAGTTGCTTTCGAAACATAGCTCGCAATCATTGTACAAGACTAAGAATGCAAAATGCATTAAGAAGTTATGTGAGCGTTACGTAACTCGTGAAACTAGACAAAAGCGAAGCTAACAATATCGAAAGTCTTCGAATTCGTCTTTGTCTAAAGAATGCTATGATTTAAAGAGTTTACTTTTGTGTAACAATAGTCGATAACGTTCTTAAAGTCGACGAAAAGTAATATAAAGAGCATTTATAAAAGTTGTGATCTAGTTATTTTCTTGCGATTCAAAGGTTTCACAAAATCTAGGGGTGTAAGCTCTACATCAATTCTGCTTCTATACCAAGCCTTTAAGAAGCTTAAATCATTATGTTGATAGTTATTCACTAGCATGTACTTCTATTAGCGAAGATTTGCTCTACAAATCAATCGAGTCTTAGCACTTTTAAGCTCGTCAATTAGTTGATCTCGTTTGTCAATATCTATTAGTAGATTATTATACTTCCAATTTAATATAACGTTAAATACGCCACCTAGATAGACGCTATAAAGAGTCTTCAACTTCGATACATTACGAAGATGAAAAGATATGTCTATGATTAATACAATAATATCAAAGAGACTAGATTGCTAAGAAGTAGCTATGCTATGTTGGCGCAATCTTGTGTAGAATTGCATCTCTTTAACAAATACATAAGCGACTCAAAGAATTACGATCAAGATCATTGACATGTGCACTCAATAACGTATAGTGTAATTTGAAATCACATTAATCTAGGAAAGTCGATCTAAATCTATGATCTTATATTTTAGGTTGTTGTTACTAACGAGATTAATAGAAAGCAAAATAGAAAGGATAAGAAGTGCGAGAGACACAAATATAACAAGCAACAAACGAAGATAGCGCAAAAATAGATAAGCGTTCAATTCGCACTTAATAATAATTTCCACATCGTTAAATCTAAAAGGAACGAATTTATTCGCGACTCTTTCGAAGTCGATCCAATAATAACTAGAGATGACCCTAATTTAGCATTTGAGCAAAATCTTCGCAGAGAGACATTTAAACATACTATATGTTTGGAAATTTAATCCTTAGCACAAGAAAGAGTAGAATTTCGCCTAGAAAAATCGCGTCATTGACGCACAAAGAGATAAGAATAACTAAAGTAATCGTTCTTAAGTAATAATAGATTTAGTCTAAAACACAATTGCGATCAATAACGATCTAAGAATTAAATAATGCATAATCTTCGAAAGCGAGAGACTTTATCGAAGTAGAATAATATATTGTGTTATAAGTCTAGGACATACGTCATAGATCTAGGACGACTAGCTCGAAAACTTAAAGATAGTCATTGTTAACTTGTTCATTATCTAAATATCGTTTATGCCAATATTTCGTATAATGGTCGCATGAAGACTCTAATTAAGACATGTTTTTCTATGTTAAAGATGCAAAGTTGACGAACATCATAATCTTGACTCAAAGCGATTGAAAGCAAAATCGACGTAATAATGTTGAACGAATACATTGTCGAAATTGACGTATTAAGCGCGAAGAGTATCGTTGTCGCTTCTAAACTCTTCATAAAGTTGACAACCTCGCTACGACTTTCTTTTCTAGAATGTTTCTTTAAGTTAAAGACTATATTTGACAAATGTTGACGTAAAGAATCTTAAGAATTATGCTAATTACTTTTGTGAAACTTTTAAAGATAGTTTGTGCTAAACGCAACTCGTTGTTTGCGAGTAATTTGACGAGCTATTAAGATATTAACTACAATCCTAGTATTGTTCTATTATTAGCAACTCACAAGAATATTAAAGTAGAACTTATTCGAAGTTGTGAACGATATCAAAATGCAATAGAGCTTAGTAAAATATTGTGTCGATAAACTTTCCTTTAGTTCGCATTCATAATAGGAAGAAATGCTAATATACTTCGATTTGTGAGTAGATTCTTATTTAGATGTATGTTCTTAAATGCTTGCTCTTAATACAAAGCTAATCTCATTTAGGTAATTGCATTGGTCTTCGTCATCGACGAAGAGTCTAAAACCAACTTCGCCAATTCTAAGAATAATTGTTAAAAGTTTCCCAACATCGATCTACTCAATTGTTCGCGACTTGGGTAAACATTCTTATCTTAATAATTTCTAATTGCTTGTTCTAATCACCTCTTAGTAAAGAGATAACTCTTTGTTAGCAAATCTACTCCAAGACGATTTTGCTATTTATGGGCGATGCAAACTCTTCGAAACGAGGCTTTTTAACGTTAGCTAAGATAGAATTAAACGCGAATAAAATGTGAAAGATCTTCGAATCACGATTGTCTAACTCTTTAGCGCTTCGACCTTTTGAATCAACGATTATTAATAACTTCGATTTAGATTTCGAAGCGATCGTTGATAATAATGTGTCTTTTGCTAATTGATTGCGAACTCTTATGAACGCGAATTGAATGCAAATTAGAAAAGCCTAGCTCTTAATAACGACATCGCAATGCTCGTATCTAGATTAGAACAATCAAGAATTGTTGAGCGATAAAGTATACTTTGATGCTATTTAAATTCAATTCTATAACAACGATTGCGAGCTACAAAGTTTTCAAAACAATGTTGACGTTTAGAACAAATTCAACTTCGAGATATAAGACTTCTAGGCCAAGATTTGTTCGAAGAATTCTTCTATCAAGCTTCTATTAGGGATATCGACATCGCCAACCGCTACTAGTAGCGACTATGTATTCGCCCTTGAACTAGGGCAAATTATTAAGTTCTATTAACAATTTTCGACCTTTAATAATGTGATGATGTGGGACGCTAGCTAGGCGTTCCACAACGTCAACTTTATATCTACAATTAGTGATTACTTGACAGGTTAAAGTGAGCTTCTTGCGTGGTAGAATTATCGAAAGATAGAATCGTTAAAGAGTAGAATTGTTGAAGAGTAGAACTCTTGAAGAGTAGAATCGTTAAAGATTAGGACGAGAAGACTTGCTTTGCGAACGTGCAAAGCTTATTTCATTTCATAATTAATTAACACAATTTCTTATATAGAAGAAGTTTCGAATCATTTGCTTCAAATCTATAAATGTATTGCTAGATTCTTTAATCGTAGTAGCACGATATATGTTGCCAATATCTCTAGCCAATGTTATAGCAATCTGCTCGTTTGATTTTTCTTTTCTACGCTTTATACATTGATAATTGTAGATATCAATTGTTTGCTCGTCTAGATCAATGTTCGCTCACTTATATTAAATTAATCGCTATCTTCGTAACTTGTCAATGCGTTCGTCGATCTTTTTCTTGACTCGCATTGTTAGCATGTAGCAACTATGAATCACGCAATATAAACTTACTCGATAAATTGACGAATTAGCAACATTTTCTCCTCTTCGTTGCACTTCGTCTAGATAGAATCTATATTATAGACTTGAATAGAGCAAGCAAAAAGAAACGATGCAATTTTTGCCCATTTCTTGTGCGTATATAAAATCTATAGGTTTAACAATCGATATTGCTCATAGCATCGATGTTCATTCTTCCTTGAACTAACTCGTGTTGCTCACATCTAATTCGGCGAATGTTAAGTTCTTTTTATCGTAAGCTTTACATTATAAGATCGCGCAACGTTTGCTAGCATATAATAGATAACTAAATAGAGATCTTGTTGTTCGAGACTTACTACAACTTATGGCAGTCGAAATTAACATCTATATTGGCGTCATGCTTACGAACTTCTTCATCTCGTAAGATAGCAACAAAAGATAATAAGATAAGAAAGCATAAAAGGCTCGCTTAGCGTGAAAGATTCGCTTAGCGTGATCGACGTGCTAGACGTTAGTTTATCGTGAATTTCTTGAAATAATAAAAGCAAACGAATAAGATTTAAGAATATAATATATATCACTTATGCAACGTTAATTGTTTTCCTAAATCTTATTCATGAATTTAAGCTAACATCTTATTTAGAAGCACATCGTTAAATATGTTGACGTTATCGAAGACGACAAGAATCACATACTAGTAATGAAATATATAACTAAGAGCAACTTGAAGCAAGCCAATGAGCAACGAAGAATTATCTTAGGAGAAACGAGAACAATTTCTCGTTAGACGCTAAAAGCTCTTCGTTATTTGTATAACGATCAAAAGATCACTTATCGCGATATTAAGTCAAAAAACATTCTACTATATTCTTGAATCCTAAATATTTCTATCAAACTATGCGATTTTGATCTAATCATTAATAATTAGCATCTAAAGACTCGTTGCGATACAATAATGTATACGATTGCGAAGATCTACTTGTAGATTTACGACAACTTCGTCAATATTTGGGCGACAATTGTTGTCGCTCTTAAATTTCTTAGAGATCTTCTAACAATTGCGAAGAGCATACAACATAATAGATAATGTACGAAAATTCGTCAAAGCATCGAAACAATATGTGAGCAAATATACGATTCGCTAATGTTATTGCTAAAGCGAATGCTCGAGATAAGATCTAAGAGTCGATCATCGACGTAGATTTATTTGATCAATTAGTCGATAAGTATGTGACAATTCTCGTCATTGCGATTTGAATCAAGAATTGATGTTGTCGCGACAAAAGTGTTGTCAAAACAATCAACGAAAATTCTCGAATAAAATAGATCAACTACGTCACAAGAATTAAGTAAACGATTGCGATTCTTAAGTTGCAACGTCAAATCACAAGTCGATGCATTTAGAAATCTCGAAACGAATCGTTGCAAGATTTACATCGTAATAGAACGAACTAGTCTCAAAACAATTACGAAATTATAAACGTTCTTATCTAACAATGTTGACGAGATGTTTTCTTCTTCACGTCTAGATAATGGTTATGCGAGAAGAGAAAATTATCCAATAGCATTAAGCTAGTGCACCCATTCACTAGAGAATCGATGTACGAAGTCTAGATAACCAAATTATTATATCTTATTTCTTAGGAAATTTAGCCTTCGCCCTTTATATTCTTTCATTCTACTTATTCGTTTGCAACTATGACATCGACAACGTCGTAGACAAATTCTTCTAGTCCTAAAAACTCTTTAAGATACAAGTATGTTTACGACCCAAAATCTCTTTGAAAAAGCATTAGTTAATTCTGCTTGCATTGGAAAAGATTCGCTCACAATTTAAATTTATTCGTCAAGAACTAATAGATTATAATTTTTTGCTTACATTGATTGCGAAAATTCTTCGTCGAACAAGTGTCAAGAATGCTAGTTAATTGACTCGAGTTAAGACAATATTACTTATAAAGCATGTATAAGTACATCCTATCTAAAGAAATCTATTCTTTGACTAGAAGAACGACAAATATGTTTTTAAAAGTTATTATTGTAAAAGCTTTTAAAGAGCATTTTTAATCTTACTTCTAAGGACGAGTTCTTGCTTTAAACAAGTTTCGAAGATCGTTTCAATCATTAGAAGTTCTTCGATGAGAAAAGCGTCAATGCTTCTTGTTCGTCGAAGCTATGACAAGTTTCTCATAATTGCTATTAACTTTTACTTAATATTACTCTTTCGAATCACGTCTCACTTTATTATAGGTTTCGTCACAACGTACATCACGATGTGTGTGTCAAATGCGATCGATAAAGAATACAAAAGCTTATCTTGCGATCAATTATCCTTAGATTAAAGAATCGATCTTATTATTATTATAGAATTTAGACTATTCTTGTGAAGACTTAGTGTGTCAAAGATGCCTCTATTGTCACTTTGTGTTATAGAGTCAAAGTAGAAGAACGAACAGTGTATAAGTTAAATGAGGATCGTTCTTGTTGCTCATGCCTAGTACATATCTTTATTCTTTTCGATCGATCAACGATCTAATCTTTAAACTCGTATCCTTAATTATTCGATACTATCGTTAGATTAATCTCTCTTATCACCTTTATGCTACTAGAGACTTAAAAGAGAGCATAAACTACATGAACTCTTCTCTCTTCTAGATATGCTATAAGCTTAAGGAATTCACATAGTCGCCCATGAAGCGCGTCAAATATTGTTGGGCTACGTGATACAATAGATTGAGTTGCAAGAGACTTTCTAATAAATAATCTAGTCTATCGTTTAGCTAAGTTATGATAGACGATCTAATATTTTCATAGACAAGAAACATCTAGTAACTCGTGAAAGTAAGACGATCTTAATTCTTGTCGCTTTTAACATCAAGTCTATATGCAATATATTGGTAGAATGCGAAGCACGCATTCTTAGAGTACACTTCGCTCCTCAATTTATCAAGCAATAAGATCACACTCTTCTAGTCTCTTGCTATGAAGATTATTTCGAGCACGACACGATTTGGGTTGCACAATCGTTGCGATTAATTAAAAGAGAAAGAGTCTTAAGTATGATGTTGTCTTGCTACATAGCTAGCGATTGCGATCACAAATCTTAAAGAATGTAAAAGATGAAGAAATCAAGAACTCGTAGCACGTGTAATTAGAGTGCGTAGAACTATCGTGCATCGTTTTCATTAAAAACAAGTTCTAGCGTCTATCATGCGCATCTCCAATTCTTCATTAGACTTAATTGAGCGTCTCTTATCGCGTTTAAAGATAACATTGTTCTTATCATTGATTGATTGTCTTCGCAATTAAACTAATGCGTCGATCTTGTCACTATCTTTTTTTTCAATTTTATAACTCGTAGTTGTTGCAAATTCTTGTGTTCGTATAAGTAGTTCGTAGTATCGAAAAACCTTAATCGACAATACGTCGAGACAAGTTTCTTTTTATAGAAATTATTGTTAAATTCGTCTCTCATCTAAACTACTTCGTCGACATGAGTTTCTAATTAAATTGTTATCGTCATAAGTAATGTTCGATAATACATTGATTTGATCATTTTCGACTCGTGATAATTAATTATCTTCTATACTCTTAAAGCGTCGAGCATCAATTAAGATCATCGCATTGATAAGAAGAAATGTCTCGAGACAAATAAATGTTTCTTCAAATCTTTCGCACTTCTTTTACGAATTCGTCGAATCATTTCTTTTATAACTTTAGTCTCGATAAGTGTAAAGCTAGCTATTCTTTTCCTCTTAATCTAAGAGCTTAAGATGTAAGTGTCGAGTAAAATGAATAAAACTTAAGGGTCTCAAGATGTGCTTACTATAATGTTGTAACAATTATTGCTATGAAGCTAGAATATAACGTTATATGTTGTAACGAAGTTTGGCGTTCGTTGAAGCAAAATAAATATTCTTACTTCGTTAAAGTTATCTATTGATCATTCTTTATAATTTGATTAAGCTAAGAGTAAGCTTATTAATTTGAAAAGTATATATGCAAGGCGCGACAAGTCGAAAGCGAGCTATAGATTCTAGCTATTAACTAGGAAATTGCAACTTCAACGATTAGTAAAAAATACAAAAGAATAAAACTTGCAACTTCGCAGACAATTAAATTACGTCTCTCTTCAATAATGTAATATTTAACTAATCACAATAGATTTGCCTTGAATGATTAACTCTAAATCATGTCAAGATCTAGCATACTAGTTCGAGATGTTTTTATGTTGAAGTTTGATTTGGGGTTTTCACACGCCAAGTTCACGAAATAGCAAACAAGGCTTCTCTTAAACGATGTTAAGTTATAGCGATCTTAATATGATCTTATGATCGCAATATCTAATTAAACGTTATACGTTCTAGAGATAAGTAATTAACGAATGTCGTGTGAAGTCTACTTTGAGTCTATGCTTCTTTTAGAAATAGTTACGCCTTGTTTTTGTAATTAAGGCCTTTGATTAACTATCAATAGTAGGAAGGCTTGTTATATAGTAGTAGCAACAATAGAAGAACAAGAAGAGAGATAAATAGATATTTTGATTTTTCTTTAGATGAGACTCTCACAAATCGTAATAATGAATAACTCTTTTCTTTAGATTTCTTTCTTTCTAACGTTAGTTATCGCGTAAATCGAAGTTGAAGATAACGTTTTATATAGCGATTTATCAATTGCTAGCAACTTGACTTAAGAGTTCTATTCTTGCATTCAATTCAACTTTGAAAGATTTATCATTGTTGTTTTTGTTATCTTTATTATTGTCATTATTACTAGAGAGATTATGAATACATTTCAATATCATTAATTAGAAGTTAGTAGAATCTATATTTAAGTCTTCGAAGATAACAACTATTTGCTTATTGTCAACAATCTCTTCTTCCTAAACGTTTATCTAATGATTGACAAGTTTCAAGTCTTTCAATTTATCGCATTGCGACGTTATTTTGTCACCCAATTTTTCGAGAATTTCTTTCGAAAAAGTATTCTAAGTATCGACTAATTCTTGCTATGATTCTCGCATTTTCTATGTTTTACTTAGTTGGCGCTAAAGTAAAGTTAATTAGCAATGATTGAATTCTTTCTAAAGTTTAAGACGATAATCATAGAATTCTTGATCGTCTTGCACAAGTTCTTGGAAGTATTAATTATAAACACATTGTAAAATCGTTCTTGACATATCTAGACTCGCAACATAACTAGAAAGTTATTCGAAAATTTCGAATAAAGTCTTCATTGTCGCAACTAGTTTGTCGTGAGACGTATTCTTATTTGTCTTCATTAACTAATTGTATATGTGATCGTAGCTATAGGTTTTTCGTTGCAATTAATTGATAGATTTAGTTTTAACAACTTGTTCTAATTTTGCACTAGACTTCGAAGAAGTAAGTGTAAAATGTTTAAGACTAATAATGCGATTATATTGCAAAAATTGTTAATAGAGTGCGATTAAATATCGTTGCGAGACAACTTTGACAACTATTGATTGTCGTAATTAATACGAAGGCATATCATTGTATAGCGAAGCTTCAAAGATCATTCGCGAAATGTCTTGAGAAAATTGTTCTTAACTTATGAGACTCTAAAGATAGATAGACTAGTACTAAGAAGAGCTACGATAAAATTGTTGAAAGAGATATTAATATTCTTGCGTAAATCTAAAGCTTTGTTTATTCTAGACATTATCTTCTGCATCTACAATCTATCATGTAGATATTAGTAAAATCGTCGAATTATTGTCGTCATATATCTCTTGTATTCTACTTTGTTGTCTATTATTTTCTATATTATTTATTCAAGCAAAGGTTGAATCCTTTATGCGCTAAGAGTCTTAGAGAGGATCGCGTAGAATAGAGAATTGTTAAAAGCTTCTAATTGACGAGCATAAATAGTAGACTTTCGATGAGTTATCTCGTTGATCGACGCGAAGAAGCAAAGGTTATATAACGATAACGATGACTAGCCTTCTACTAGTATTAGAGATATGTAGCATTTGTTCGAAGACAACTAAGAGAATACTTATTTAAAGCAACATTCTCTTGCTATTGTAGACGAGCTACTTATAGTCTCCTTAATGTAGCGATTGCGATGTCTTACTCGTTAAGACTTATCTTTTAGATCAAGATATATAAATTACTCTACAACAAGTTCAAATCATTGCGTCAACTTTAGAAGTAACAATGACAATATGCTTCACAAATCTTCGTTCGCTTATAGACGCTATGACGAGCAAAATGTTAAGCAAATCCCATCTAGTTCTAACGTTAAGAATAAACTTCGCATCTAAGATTCTAATTGCTATAAAATAAGTCTTCATGTCTTTTAATCATCTTTAACGACTTATTATAAACGAGTTTGGGTTTTGTCTATAAAGTTGCGCATGTGCTTCGATGAATAGAATTTATAAATACTTAGTTATAGTCTCTTTTGCAATTGAAAAGATCTTGGGTTGATGTGTTGTTAGAAGAGACAATCGCACAAAGCGTTACTTCTATAAGATCTTAGTCATCAATAACAATGCGATATCACTATGTCTAGCACTAAGATCTACGAGATCATCCCCAAGAGCAAAGAACTATTGAAGAAAATTGAGAAAAAGCTTTCTCGCATCAAACTACGCGATTAGAACACTTCTAGAAATCAAGAATATGAGTCAAACTAGATGCTAGACGCAAAGATTATGTCGCTACTAATAAACCTGCAATTAAGTGTACGTGTCGACACTATTGCTTTAACTCTTTAGTCACTTAATAGTAGTAGCATCTAGAATATATTGTGTGGCAAATATCGAATCTTATAACTATTCGAAACACAATAGATTCTAAGTATCTAATTTTAATCTACATATTTAGAAGCTTATATCTTAAGTCTAAAGATTCACAACAACCTAGTTGATACACACATTATTTCGTCGCTACGAATCTTATCTTAGGGTTAAATTGTATTTTTCTCGTTAAGAAAAAAGTATAGTGAGCACTCAAAACAATGGAAAAGCGTATCGAAAATGGGCGACTCTAAGAGAATAGAAATAGCTTCTTATTAATTATGATATAAAGAATCATAGAATGCGAGGATTTTGCTATCTACTCTAATGTATATATGGAGTTAACGATTATTTTTACTTCGTATAGATAAAGGTCATCTAGCTATTGATGTAGTGTCCCTCAATGCGAATTTCCTTAATGTGTATAGTTCGAAGATTTAAATACCATGTCTTTCATCTACTCTTGATGTGCTATATTGGAGAACAAATTTCCTTAAGATATATAGCTCAAAGAGTTGAAGTTCTATGTATTGAAGAGCAAATTTCCTTGAGATATGTAGCCTAAAGGGTCGAAGTTATGTGTGTCGAAGAGCAAATTTTCTTAAGATACATAGTCTAAAGGATCGAAGTTATGTGTGTTGAAGAACAAATTTCCTTGAGATATGTAGTCTAAAGGGTCGAAGATCTATGTGTCAAAGAATAGATTTCCTTGAGATATATAGCTCGAAGAGTTGAAATCATGTGTGTCGCAAAACAAATTTCCTTAAGATATGTAGTCTAAAGAGTCAAAGTTTTATGTGTTGCAAAATAGATTTCCTTAAGATATGTAGCCTAAAGAGTTAAAGTCTTGTGTGTCGAATTAAGATACATAGCTCGAAGAATCAAAGTTCGTGTTTGTTCTTCGCTCGTATTTCGATATATCAAATGATAAATTCTCTTAAAGTACATAGTTTGGGAAAGTAAAAACGATGAAGACGTCTTCCCTTGTGTTATGATCTTAAATGTTAAAAGTTTTCGCTTTACTTATTATTGTTTGATTTCATTATAAGTACAACGTTCTAATTGTAAGAAGCCATTATTTACGATAAGAAGCAACGTTCGCTACTTGTGATAGAAGATTCATGCGCGAAAAACTGCTCGTGGCTTATTCATTAGCTAGGTGTCAAGCTTCTAAGATTTGAGAACATATTATTTGATCGCTCTTTATCGATTGTTGAATAATGAGAGCGCTATTGTTTCTTAATCGTCATCAAACCTTTAGCTTTGACGCCAACTTGATAGAAATTCTCTTGGTCTCGATAACACCCTTTAGTTGAAGTGAAAAGACTTGTGTATGACGACGAAGCATTGCTAGCCTTTGATGACCCATTGTTCTTAAAACTGTTCTCGACAACGTTCTTAATTATCGAATTGTCGTTCGACTTCTTGTCTAACATTAATTTCTTATTGTTTGCGTTAAGTTTCGCGATATTAATGATAAGTTCTTGTAGAGCAAAGCTATGAATCTAATTTGCGATGTCATGAGCTTTAGCTTTGTTAATCTTTTTAGCGACATAAAGACTTTGTAGACGTCGTACGACGTCTTTAAGATTGACGACGCTAAGATCTTTTGCTCATCTTAAATTACCATTATATTAGTGAGTTTCGTCTAGACATTAAGATTACTTATTGATGTAATAAAAATAGCGATAAAGATATTATAATTAACGTCTCGAGCCCTTCATTCTTCGTTGCAATTCTCTTTATTCTTTCGTTAAATTTTAGATAAAGCGTAATTCATTTCTTCACGTCTTCGAGAAAACTCTTGACAATTGATGACTTGAAAATAACTTAAACGATTTTGTTTTTAATTTCTCGTTTAAGTTGCAAGTAATCGTTCTTGTTTATTTGAAAACGAAGATCGTGAAGCGCGACGACATAGATTTGTGTATAGATAAGATCATCGATCTTGCGTTGATCTATTAGTCGCAAATGTTTATAGAGTTGAGAGACAATAGATGCTTCTTTTAGTTTTTCGAACGAATTAAAAAATATTGTCGATTAAATTCATAATATGTAAATGAGTTCAAGTCTTTTAGGAATGCAAATATTTATCTCTTGTACTTGCTATAATTTTAACAAAAAATTGTCTTCTCTCTTCGCTTGAGATTGTTGTTGAATGCGCTTTTTTTCTCTCTTCGTTTAGTGTTGTTGCGAGATTAGATTCTCGAGACGTTTCTATGCTTTAGAGGATAGCGCTTGATAGAAGGCCTTGCAACGACGCGCAAACTAAATAATAGTTAGCAAGGTCAACATGAGAAAGATGCTAGAATTGACGACATCTAAATCTTCTAAAAGGCTTTCAAAACTATTATCTCTATTGACGCAAATAACAATTGCGTCGTTGAACTCTCGAGTAGTTGTAACGCTTATACTATTTAATGATCTAAGTAAGAAGAGAAGACTAGAACAACGTAACTTTGTGCATTAGATTAAACAAGTTAAGCGCTTAGTTACTTGTTATTCCTGCATAGTGTGATCGTTGAGTCGAGTCGAACACTTTTTTCTCAACCCGACCCACCCTCTTGGGCCTCGTAGGGTTGGGCCAGGGTTAAGGCGCGAACCCGACCCTAGGGTCGAGTTTCGTCGGGCCAATGCCAAGAACCCAAGCTAACTTCGTCGCGTTAACATTCGCTTATCTTATCTTATCTTATCTACGCGCTAACTCGATTGAGCTAGCGCAAGGGTTCACTCTAACCATATGCGATGAGCGTAGACCCTGCGCTAGCTCAATCGGGTTAGCGCGTCACGTGACGTCACGTGATCGGGTGGGTCGGGTTGGACACTCGACGCGCATTCTTCGCTCGTCCCACCCTGTTGGACTAGGAAATTTGCCTGATTCTAGAGTTAGGGTTGAGCGAGTCAACTCGATCGAGTTAAAACCTAACTTAACGATCACACTATTTCTATAACGTTGTTGCAATGCAACAACGTTGTAGGAATGATATAGATCGAGAGACTATTAATTCGATCTTAACTACATTATCTCTTGGAAAGTTGTTGCTCATGCGCTTTACATCTTTCAAATATTAATTATCTTTTTCGTTAAAGTTATCATATATATTTTGCGATTCATGGTAAGCTTAATCTTCGCCCAATCGCCTAGCGCGTCATATTGTCACTTCGTTCACTAGTATCGCTCTAATATGATATCATCGATTTTATCGAACGAAGCAAAGTATCTTAGTTACGTTCGCGAGAAGATTAGCGTCTTTAATTCTTGTTCGCAATACGAATAAGAAGAGAAGAAGAAAATTGCTATTACTATGTTTATTCGTAGCTCTTATATAGAACTCATCGATCTTGCAGCCTTGTTCTAAACAAATTTCTACATATTGCCTTGTTTGTCTTCTTCGCCCTATTAATTAGGCATCGCTTCGTCTCTTGTAGTTTTCCCTGCACACTTATATTCTTTGTTGCTTTTATTATGGAAAGAATTTTATTGAAGACTTATCTAAGCGTTCTTATTTGTATTCTCGTCGTTAATCTTGCGACACTTTCTCTTCTACGTTGGCAACTTATTCGTTTGAATTCGAAGTCTTAGCTATTTCGTTAGTTATAAACATGAACCATGATATTAAAATGCGCATTAAACTTCGCTTTGATCAATCTACTAGCGCTAGACATCTTAAAGGAAATTAACAACGATAAGCATAAACTTGCGAATAGTGCAATATGTTTATAACGACTAATTGATTGATTTAGGAGAATAGTCTAGCCTTGTTGTTGAACTACTTCTTCGCTTCTCTCTCACATATGTATCAATTTTAGAGATATGTCTTCTATTAGAGAAACACATCATTTAAATGTTAATGTTTATTCATAGCTCTTATTTACGCGACAGATTTTCCTAGACGTGAACTTACGTTATCTTGAATGATAATGACGTAAATTTAATCTTATTGCTATTCTTATTCTTACGCTTCTAAAGTTTCTATCTTTTATCGAATATAGTTACGCTAGCATCGTGGAACTCGCATATGCTAATTCGAACTATAGATTGCATAAGAATGTTTTACATTTCTAGACTATTTTTAGCGCAAGCTTTCTAAAGTTTTTGCTTCTTAGTTTAATTTATTGATGAACTTTTATCGACTTTAAAGATCATTGGAAATGAAGATTTAATTTTGTTGAAAAATCTATACTTTGTTCTACAATTGTTCTCGCGACATTAATCTCTTCGACGATTGAATAGAAGCTATTATGAATTTGGTCTCTACTTCTTAAGGTAACAAAGAAAGTAATCTCACGATTATAAGAGAGCACTAACGATAAACATAAATCTTGCTACTTTTTATCTTAATATAGTTTTCGCTACGTTGCGTTTACATCGAAATCAATCTTACAACTTAGACTCTTATTAAGAGTCGTAAAGAAATATCGAACGTAACATCAAATAAATTAGAGCGTATTCCCAATTATAATACTAGTAGTAGAGAAATATCTACATCATTATCAAGAAAATCATTGAGTTACGATATAGATAATTCTATAGAGCTTTACGCGTAAAGCGTATCATAGATTCAAGTAGCATGTTACGCTAGTACTTTCGACAAAAGATATTAGAGAGAGTTATGCTATTAAAGAGATTTGTAGACGTCTTTAGGCAATGCAAGCAATCACTTAATAATAAGAGATTGCAACTTAGTAGTCGTAACAATAAGTTAAAACTTAAGATAAATTAAACACGATTTATAAAAAAGTCGTATTTTAGAAGATCTATATTCTAAAAAAGATTCTTCTTGTTCGCTATGTTCGTTGTCGAACATGTCGAACACGTTGAGCATTGCTCGCTTAACTCGCTATTAAGCATGTCAAACACGTCGAACATTGCTCGCTTAGCTCGCTATCGAACATGTCAAGCATTGTTTGTTCGTCAAGTCGTCGAACATGTAGGCAATCGTGCTTCGTGTTACATGTTGCGTTGTAGTTAATATATCACGCTATTTCGAATTAGGCTCGTAACACTATTCTTTTTCTCAAAGATTTTCGTCTTAAAAGTCAAAACGTCTCTTATTATGTTTCGTTAGCAACAAAGTCGTCTTCGTATTGCATTCGAAATCGAACGCTACAATACATTAGTAGATATTGCCTATAAACGTTGCTTTCTCTCTAGTTATTTTTGTATTGTCATGAAAGACTTCTCGTCTTATTTGAAGTATTCGAAATGTGTTCGTGCGAACAAATCGTGCGTGAACATGTCTTAGTCTTCTCTTGATCACAATAGAAAAGATCTTTTTATCAAGATTGTTAAAGATGAAGCTTTGTTAACAATCGTCATAACTTGATTGCTACGAAATAAGAAAATTTTGAAGAAGATTAATGCGAAGGCGAAACGAAAGACACAATGCCTATTGTTAAAAATAAAGAAATTGAATGCTCTTAAGTTCTTTAACTATTTTATTGCGAATGCTCTCGTTGAGTTATTTTTTATCTTCTAGTTATCTCTTGCTATGCTAGATGATTTTTCGAATGTTAATGAAATCTCTAGATAAGATCATAGCAATCATCAAGATTTTCCTTGAGTTTTCACGTATTCTTTGAGATAAAATATTTTTTTCACTTGATTAGATAGTTTTGACCTTGTTGTCTTAGAATTTCTTCCACTTCGTATCGACTTTTTTTTTGAGCTTTGTAATAAAACGTTTTCTATATAGATGTATTAAAATCGATTGATTCCAATAATGAGATATAAAATACTAAAAATACTTTGACGTCCTTGAGTAAGTCGAGTTCGTAGTTGATTGATCTCTTAGTCTTCTTAATGAGAAACGATTCAACCTTGACATAATTCAATTTCTTGTTTAATTTTTTTGTCTTAAGATTTTTCGTAAAAAGATATACTCTATTTTTCTTCTTTAGTTGAGGTGTCGTTTTTCGTTTTTTGTTCTAGTACTTGATCAACTTTTTTTGCATTTTTGAGATGTTGTTGTGTATCTTTTTTAATGTCGCTATTCTTTCGATGGCTAATTGAACTAATAGATGCTTTTGCTCTTCTTCGAAGAGATTAAGTTTCTTATTATAGTTGGCGAAGAATGAAGTTACTTTAATTGTATCTAAAATCTTTGCATTCAATGTTAGTTGTGTCATAAATAAAAGTAATATCCAATTGCTATAAGTATTGTTGACGTAGTGTCGCAAATATTGTTTTAGACTCTAGTTCGTTCGTTTTGTTTAATCATTCGTGATCAAGTAATAGGCAATAGATATTTTAAGTCTTGTTTCTAACATTAATATTAATGTCTTTCAATAATTAGACGTAAAGAGCTTGTCTTTGTTACTAGTTAATTCTTTGAATATATTGTAATATTGTATAAGTCGATTTAACACAATGTATTCTAGTTGTTTTGCTATAAACTTCTTTTTGCATGCGATAATATATAAGTACTTGATAAGTTTGTTAATCATTACTAGTATCGAATTATATTTGTCTTCAATTGCTAGATTCGTCAACTTGAACAACTTAATAATAAAGTTTATTGTAACTTTATCTCATAACGATTTAAGTAATTTCTAATATTGAATCTCGCCATAGTTCGCATATGTATCATGTTTGTTTTGCTAACAACTAAGACATCGTTTAACGTATGTCTTGACAACTTGTTTTATCTATAAAAACTAACAATGTTGACGTAAAAGCTAAAGAATTTTGATTACTTCTAGATGCTTTTGCAATGATTTATTATGATGTTCTCTTATACATTCGTCGATCTTGTTAATAGATATTTAAAGTTTTTCTTTCTTTATTGAAAACTCTTTCTTATCGTCTCTAAGTATTTGTAAGGTAGCATTTAGCTCGTGTTTGTTAATTAACAATGATTCATCTTTATTAACTTTAAGTATGTTGTGATTAAACGATTTCTTCGTTTTTATATGATTACTTCTTTTGCTAAGTGCGTCTACTCTATCGTTATCTTTGTCTAAGATATACTATATTTTGAACTTGTATTGTTTAAGTCGTTCTAATCATCGTATTTGTCTTTTGTTAAGCTATTTAATAATGATAAAGTGCACAAGATTCTTATGATTCGTGAGAATCGTAAGTTTTGACGATTCTTTGATGTATATTCTTCATAACTTCAAGAAGACTACAATAGCGAATAATTTCTTATCGTGAACATCGTAATTCTATTTGATTAACAAGAGTTTTTTCGAGAAATATGTTATTAAATGTTATATGTCTTCATGCTCTTAACTAAAGTATACATCGATAGCTAGATTGAATGCGTCGATTTCAATTCTACTTAATAATCGTGAATCGTACATTTTTAATATTGATTTCTTCAAGCATTTTAGCTTAAGATTCTAAAATAATTTCTCTTTTGCGAGTCCTTATATTTATGACGTATTTTTTTTCGTAAAATTCGTTAATGATATCGCATTGACGAAGTAATCTTTAATAAACTTTTTGTTGTAGTTTATGAAATCTAGAAAGAATTGCACTTTCTTAACATCAATAAATGATTTTTATTCTTTAATTGCTCGTAGCTTTTCGAGATTCATGCGTACTTCGTGTCGTCTTACAACAAATTCAAGAAAATCAATTTCTTCTTAATGAAATTCGCATTTCTTTGATTTAAGATATAAGTTTCTTTTATTTAGACATTTCAATACTTTGAAAACATAACTAACATGTTCTTTCAAAAATTTTGAGTAAATTATGATGTCGTTCAAGTATGTTATGACAAATCGATTCAAATGTTGTCGTAATATATCATTGATTATTTTCTAACACGTTGTCGAGACGTTTGTGAGTTCGAACGACATTATTATGTATTTGTATAGTTTATATCGTGTGCGAAAAGCTATCTTTCACTTTTTCTTCATTTTTATTCTAATCTAGTTGTACGCTTCTCGTAGGTTTAGTTTAATAAAATACTTGACTTCAAATAGTTGATTCTAAAGCTCGCTAATATTAAGTAATGAATATCAATTCTTGATCGTAATATGATTTAGCTTCTAGTAATTGACACATAGATGAAGAGTTTCGTTCTTCTTAGATACAAAGAGAATCGAGTATCTTGCTTATAATTGGAATTTTTTAATAAATTTTTTTTTTTATTTTTTGTCAAGTATTCGCGAAGTACTTTAAGCTTTTTTTTGAATAAAGCATATATAAATTTAAACGTAAGCTACTTGCCTAGTTTAAGTCTAATTTCATAATTTCACGATTAATGTTTAGAAAGAGTCTTTGTCGTTTTCTTTTTTTGAAACAAATACTCTTAATTGTTGTATATTCGTAATATGTGCTTTAGCGATTTCTTCGTTGTATTAAATAGTTTAAGACTCTTAGAAAATTCGCAATTTTTTTCACTTACTTTAACTTTGTGATTTAGCTAATCTTTATTAATGTTTATCGAGTCGAACTTAATTAAATCGTTCTTTTTCGAGAATGCAAATTCGCATCTTGCGATCGAATTTCGACTCTATCTTTTATCTATTATTGAACGCTATTAATGCGTAGATTAAATGTGAATTGCGTGATCACATCGTTCGAATCTAAGTACTTGTGTATTTTAGTCAACTTCTAGATTGTGTTGCTTCAATTAAGACATTTCTAAAACGATATCGTAAATAATTATTCTCACTATATTAAAGATTAGTTTCTCGTGGTGTTGCTAAATAGCTATTAATAGTGATTTCGTTTCTTTATCTATTCTTTCATTCTTGTTAAGTAATGTGTTTTCATCTACAATTACTAGGTTGTAAGCGTTAAACTTCTTTCGAATAAGATATTTTTCTCTCTTTACAAAAGCTTTAGTTATAAAATTACTTGTTGCACTAGAATCGATCATTGCGATAAGTTAACAATCATTGATCTTAATTAATGTAATAAAACATCGTACATGTGTCGTTAAATTTAGTTGCTACTATTAAGCTAACATATTGCATTTCGTTAATATATTCTTTATTAAGAAATTTAAACTTTTTTTTGTTTCTATGTTGCGACTTCTACTTCAAACGCTTGTTTGCGTTAAGCTTTCTTCTATTGCTAGATTATTAACTATAATTTTCTAAAGAATCAATTGACTTTTTTCTTTTTTTCTAGATAAGTCTAGCATAAGTCGTCGTAACAAGCGATTCAATTAAGTGTCTTATATTTCTTTGTTTTCTCTATCTTTTGTTTAGATAAATTAACACTATTTAGTTGTTGTTTGATTTCATCAAGAATGTCTCTTTCTTTAGTGGCGTCGCTTCCTAGCGCTTCCTCGCATTTATTTACGATTTAATTGTTTTATCGTTTCTTCGATGAGCTATCTAAAGCGTTGAGTTGTTTCGTAATTTCTTCTAGCATTTCTTAAAAGTTTTTTTAATTGTTTTTGATATATAAGTTTGTGATTAAGTTATAAGAATATGGCGTTCTTAAGTGTTTCTTTTATTATATTTTTTCAATAACACTATTAACTTTCTACGTAGATGCGAGTGCCTTGCTTAATGATGTTTTATCTAGAACTTTTTGTAACTAATTTAAGTTCTCTACTAGACAATAATTGTCGTTCGATCTAGTTTTGAAGATGTTCGCTTTTGTGTTAGCTTGCTTCCTAATGTTGTTCTAGCTATTAAATATCTCTCTTAACATAGCATTGATTTGTTGGCGATTTATTAAGTTTCGCGATCGATAATCTCTTGCGAAGTGATTCGATTTGTCACATGAATAACACGTTTTCTAGAATTTGTTACTTTGCTTTTCTCTAAAGTTTTTCTCTTTACGTTGTTAAATAAAGTTAAATTTCATAAATGCAAATCTACGATAGTTTAAATTATTGTACTTTTAATTAGAACGAAATCTTTTCTACTAATATTCGATCGTTAATTCAAAGAAGATTCTTGCTCTTTCTTGAAATTAATTGTATCTTTTTTTCATAGCTTTTTTATACAATTTGTCGTCGAAATCGATAACTACTTCGATGAGATCAAACATATCGCTAATAAATTTGTCATCGCACATAATTTCGTTCTTAAGATTGTCTTTAAGATTTCGTCGAAACATTGTTATAAGTGCGACATCGTCTCACTTAATAAGATTAGCATACTTTTAAAATCTTGTTGCGTACTTTGTTGCAAAGATTCGTTAAGTTAGATGCTAAATTACTCTTTTTGCGATTTGTTTCTCGTTAAATGTTTCAAAGATTCTTCGAAACTCTCTCTTAAAATTGTCGAAGTTCGTGAACATTGCACGAGAATTTTTGTCATAGTTTTTTAAATACTTGCGTAAGTTTAGCTTAAGCTAGTGCTAAACTCTTTCTCTAAGAAATGTGAATACGAAAATTGTCTTCTTGTTCGCTAAAACAAAATAGAAGATGAAGTAAATATTTACTTGCATAAGTTAGTTCTTCAAATCAATACGATCTTTATAATAGATGTTAAACTTGTTGATTTTAATCTTGTCGTCTTTTATGTTTAACAATTGACGTGATGTTGATAAGCTAGTGTTTAAGATAGAAGCGCGTTAACTTGATACAAACATTCTTAAAGTGTTCAAAGTGTTACGCTAGTACTTTCGACGAAAGATATTAGAGAGAATTATGCTATTGAAGAGATTTGTAGACGTCTTTAGGCAATGCAAGCAATCACTTAATAACAAGAGATTGCAACTTAGTAGTCGTAATAATAAGTTAAAACTTAAGATAAGTTAAACACAATTTATAAGAAAGTCGTATTTTAGAAGATCTATATATTAAAAGAGATTCTTCTTGTTCGCTATGCTTGTTGTCGAACATGTCGAACACGTTAAGCATTGTTCGCTTAGCTCGCTATTGAGCATGTCGAATACGTCGAACATTGTTCGCCCAACTCGCTATTGAGCATGTCGAACATTGCTCGTTCGTCAAGTCGTCGAGCATGTAGGCAGTCGTGCTTCGTGCTACATGTTGCGCTATAGTTAATATATCACGCTGTTCCGAGCTAGGCTCGTAACATAGCAAAGAAGCTAGAAATGCTAGAAGGAAGAATAATTAACCTCAATTCTAGTTGATGAAAGAGTGTTAACACTCATTCCCATACAATTGAAGCATTAAAGAGAGAAAGAAGAGATCAAACGACGTCAAGTATTGTCAACCAAGATGCAACGACACGTGATCTAGATTCGAATATGCTTCGTGATCTAAACAATACAAGCTAGAGAACAAGATGAGATGACTAAGGTGAGATAATATACACTCGTAAATTGAATCTTTTTCATGTCATTAGCGAATCAACATGCTTCTAGGGTTTTGCGCCCAATTATATAGGCATAGCTTGACGCTCTTTGCATCGAATGGCTTCATAGACAACTTTATCTAAATGCTTTTGTTACAAGATAACTAATAAAGATAATCCAATGGCTCCCTATTATTCGACCCTTAGAAACATTGATATTTAGCTTCGCTACAACTAATAGCTGGTAACTATATATATGTATCGAATGACTATTTTCGCAAAGCCTTTACGCCCTACTTTGGCTGCCTTCTTCGCCTAGCTCGATCGCCTTTTCGTGATCTCGCCAGTCATGTCGCTTCCTATGGACACACATTTGGCTTCAATTGCTCCTTCCTCTTCTTCTCTGCCAGTGAGTGCTGGCGATGTAAGGCTCTTCATCGACTCATCTCTTGTATGGGCTAATCAAGGTCTCAACAGGCGTCGATTGACCAAATTACCCAGGCCAGGGTTATCGTTAAAGCTGTGACGTACGAGGGGACAATTGAAGAGAGCGAAGGTTACGAGTGGAAGGACACGAGCGATGAAGAATGCGACGAGCACAGCGATACCGTAAAATCTAGTGAGGAGATATCGTTCCCACGTGCAAAGCCGAAAGTGATTTCGCGACACTCGCTGCTCATCGAGCGAATACACGAGAAAGATGGGAGATCAACGATGCAAAATGTAGCTTCGTTTTCTAGTCCAGAGAGTCGTCGACCTCAAACATCAAACGATTCTCGTGCTCTCTCTTCTAGCAATACACGACGCAAGATGATTTCTCAAGAGATGATCAATACTGTGCGACAAGCGCTTCTCTGGGAACGACAACCACGAGTCACACTTTCAAATGAAAGTCGAGAGGATATCGATGCTAATTTCCTAGTCTCTTCTTAGAAGAGATGGTAGATTATTTCTTTAGACTCATATAGATGCTCCAAACATAGCTAGATACAATATTACGATTTCGATATTCCCAAAATTAAGTATCTGCGATTGTAGCGAATATCGTCGCTCCTTAATTTTGTAGTTCTAAAGCTTGTTTCGTTTCGACGATAATTTGGCGTTATAAGCATGGAAAAAAGAAGCTTTAAGAGTTTGTTCGTGAGTGCTACTTATAGATATCTGCTAGCTGCGACGCCTTATATACTCTGCGCTATTATCGCCTCTTTGCTTCATATTATTATTTTTGGAGACTCTCATTGCAAAGGCCATATAGCGACGTATAGTAATAACTAAGTAAATGTCTTTGTACTAGCATTCATTATCTCTACTCGTTATACTAATTTATGTAGAGATCTCATAGTGCAATCTCGAGGCGACAATTTCCTTGAAATTTATATTACTTATACGATTTATGTAATCATTACGATTCAAACTACTAAGAAAGATATAATGTTCTCTTGTATTGTTATAGCGTCTTCTCCAAGATGCGAACGCCATCTAGCGTCATCATCAAGTTTAGGCATAAATCAATACACATTTGCACGACTTGTCGAAGATAGAAGCTAGAAATATATTAAACATATTGCACTCAATGATTAAGACATTAAATGAGTTGCTTAGTGTCAAGAAGTTAAATGATAAATTATGGAAAATAGTTGTACTTAAGTCGTATTGCTCTACTCTACAAGCTATGCTTAACGAGATATTTTCTAGCTCGAATGTCAATCTAAATTACGACTCTACTAAATCTATTATTAGCGAGATGAAGAACTTGGTTTACAATATGACAAAGACGCTATGCGAGTATTTGTTTATTAAGAGAGTAAAGAGGATAATTAAAGAGAGTTGATCGATAATTGCTAATTTTTATGAACATCTTATAGCACACACAAATGATTGATGAAGAGCGAGATCTTGTTTGTAAACAACATGTATAGCAATTAGACGACAAAATTAGTACTTTACTAGACATGTATCTTTTTGCGTAGTTTAATATGTTAGAAAAAGAATTGTAGAATTGGAAGCATCAACGACAATGACAAGCTAAAAAAGAATAGATAGAACATCTACTAATATCACAATCAACTTCTCGATCATCTAATAGCTCAATAAACATGCTCGAACTTCTACAAACAAAATGTGTAAACACAAAAAAATCAAGTATAAGTGTGATCATTCGATCTATTACGTAAATGTCTAATGTCATAAATATCGTTATTAAACATTACTTTCTTGCGATTCTAATCTAGTCGAAAAGTCAATTGATATCGTTGTTATTATATGAGCGCATTGTGAAGTTAATCTCATCTTTCTTTAGAGAAGAATAGAGAGACATAGAGTGTAATTTATCATTGCATTCAACTACATAAACTTTAAGAAATAATAGAAATTATAGGTTTCTACACTAGAAAAGAGTATAGACGACAATAATTAACGAAGAACTAGAAGGAACAATTAGTTACAATCTTGATTTATTTATTACGTTCGAAGCAACTTTAATACGATTGCAAGTTGTCATTACTTTTTAAGAAAAAAGATGTGCTCAATATCTTTAGCGATAGAAATCGCAATCTACTTTAGACTTTTAGCTCACTCTAAATCTAGAACGCACTTTTTTAGTCTTAAAGCTAGCACTAAATTTAAGATGTACTCGCTACAAATCATTGCGAATAAATAGAGAGAATTGATTCAAGATTACGATAACAAGTTGACATTCATTATATGAAACGAATGAAGTAAACGATCGCAAAATGACGTATCTTAAATAGAGCAAACGACGTGAGAACGCAATCTTCTAGAAGAAACTAAGATTATAATAAGAAGACGTTAAATCCCTTGCAAAAGTCTACGAAAAAATATGTTATAAGAACGCTTTTGAAAAGTCTTGCCTCTTACTAGTTGTATTGACTTACGCAAGATGCAACGATAACGATTTCTAATTGTTGTATTGATCGATAAGAAATTCTATGCTATATAAGTAATCTTAATAACTTTGTAAATAAACAACTAGAGTAAGATTTGCTAATAGAAGATTTAAGCGAGAAGATTTCGATAAACGTGAAGAGAATATGCAAGGCGTTCATGCAACATGTCGTAATTGCTCATCTTATTAAGCTTGACAACATGCTTGTCTTAAGAGTAAACAAATATACAACGTTGATCGCTCATTAAATGTGAAGAAGTGCTTCGTAGCTAGCTCAATAAATGCTAAAAATTCTAATCTAATCTATGAATACACATCGAGAGAATAAATATCTTGCGCAAGAAAGTTTTTACACAAGAGTTGCTAGTATTGCAAATGCAAGATCTTAATATTAGATAAAGTCTTCAAGATGTAGTTGATAATTTTAATCTAGAGATTGTTGACGCATTTCTAAAGCCTTAGAATCTTATAAATTAGATTCTAGATCTTAATACTTTTTGTGACTAGATTTGTGAAACGATAACTAATGAAATCTAGCAATTATTCGAGCTCTTAAACATCTTATTGCCATGAAAAAATCTTAACGCCTTAGAATATGTGACTAGGTCTTATTAGCGATTGCGACGTTTAGATAGTGAATCATTGCGTATAAATAATAATGATTTTTCGTTAATAATTATAAGTATTTTTTAGTAGTTATCTTTGATTTTCTTCTTCGCAACTTACAAGAGCTAATCGAAACAACACACTAGAAGAATAATTAAAATGTCTAAAGTTTTGTCTTTTCGAGATTCTTAATATGTAACAATCGCTAATGTCGTATTGATCGTAGTTAACATTTTCTCTTGCAAGATCTTAAGCTTCGACATGTGATCTTTAAGTAATAAATAAATTATTAACATAATAATATTAATAAAGTATAATCTTATACTAATTAATCGACATGTTGTTGCGAAAGAGCTTACATAATCTTATATCATTTTCGGAACAAGTGTTTGCGAATGTTCGATTACTTCTTGTTATGTCGATTCTATTTACAACTTTGCAATCTACAAATATAAAGTCACGAATTTAAAGAACTTTAATGTGAAATAAATCGAACTTAAGTCTAAACTCGTTAAGGTAAGTCTCGAGATACGTGTGTACAATAACGATTAGAGTGAAGTTCTAAGTATTCTTTCCAACGTTATTAGCAAAGTAGATCACAACTCGATGTCTTGAAATGCTCGTAAATATATTTCTATTTTTACGTTTAATTTCTAATCTAAGTTGCAATGACCCCTTACATTCAAGCTTCGACTAATGTCGTGAGAAGCGCTTTAGAAAGCTTGGTCATCACTTAAAGCGAACATGTAGTGGGCATAATATTAGGAGGTCATCGCGATATCTTAACGAACTATTATCTATTTCTTAAGCGACTTAAACGTGCTTTGCAAGCTTTGTTAAACGAACAAGTCATCGTTAGAGATACAATTTAAAGTAATTGACTTAGAGAAACGCGAGTAGAGTGCTTAGCTCGAGGTCTAGACGATCAAACTCTTAAGAAGTATTGCTTGGACAACAATGACTTGTTGAGAGTAGACAAAATTCTATCTAAAGAATCATTCGTTGGCAAAATTTAGAAGAATGACTTATTGCTTCAAGCAAACGACTAGAGTGTCTCTACTCTCGTCATACTTGAGAATTTGATCGACGAAGCTACTAGATTCTTTATGACGATTCTAATTCGACAACAAAGTCGAAATCACGAAGTTGTGCTAGACGTTAAGAACCTTTTCATCTTGATAACGTATCGAATACTCGAGTATGCGAGTTGTCTTTTTCAAGATCTTGACTATGAAGTAGCTATGAAGCATGATCTCCTCCTTAAGGGCGTAATTCTTTCTAGCGCTAGTGGTTGCTTTAACTTCAATGTTAATTGTAATATTATAATTACTTCTCTCAATAATTGATTCACACTTAATCTTGACACGTTTATCGTAGTCGCACAAGAAGTTTTACATAAGTAACGAACATAAATTTAAACTAGTAATCGTGCTAACATAATTAGATCAAACGAGAATCGTAATCTAGTATCGACGTCTTTATAACGTTATCGTTCTTGTTCATAAAATTATTATTATAAATTATCGTTATTTGCATTCACTCATAAGACTTCGAATTTAAGACGAAAACATTGCTACTTAAACTAGCTACAACATCAAGACTTCATTCTCTATAACTTCGTTAATAAAATATATCTTGTTTATGATTCTCGCATTTGAGCTTTTAATTAATAGATTTATCTTGTATATAGTGCGAGTTAAAGTCACAACGCAAAGGCGAGTCAACGATGCATCAAAAGACACAATGATCTTTTTAAGCATAATGATTATCGAGATCAAAGATTAAGTTATTGTTCTACAAGCTATGATGTCATCTAGTATGTGTAGCTTAACCATAATCTTCGAGAATTCTATCGAGCTTCTTGCGATCAAGATATTCGAAGATACTTAGATTGAGCGATCGCTAAATACAATCTTGATCTTATTAAAAGATCGATTGAGCGTGCGATCTTTAGCGACACAAAATTCAAGATCGACGACAAAATCACTATCTATAAGATTGGTCGCTTTGAGAGCAATTCATGTATAATAGATTCAATCGTAACACACATTTAGTCGCTAGAAATTAACTATAACTTAAGTGTGTTTTATCATTTCATTTATCTAGAAGTTTTAAATCTCGAACATAGAAAATCTTGCACTTTCGAAGTGTTGCTAGACGATGCTAGCAAGGTAATGAGACTATAACTACCTTTCTTCCTAAGTGACGTTTGATCGACCTTATACGTCGATGTTCTAGTTTCATTCTTGAAACTAGCACTCGAGAACCTGCAACGAGAAATTCTTTCTCAAGAGTTTAGGCTTCTAGATGTTTTGCTTAAGAGAATTAGCAAGAACGACGCAACAACATTCGATGTCTCTAAAGGTATAAGATTTATGAGCTAATCTAGATAGAACGAGTCTTTAACTAATGCGCTACTTAGAGATTCCTTGTCGCCATTTCGTTCAAGTAGCAGAAGTCTCGTGCACTCATCAAGAGCTAGAAGGTGGCAATATTCTTTTGCGTCTAGGCAACAAGCGAATCATTAAAGTTTCGAATCTATATAATCTTGATTACGATCACTTGAAATTATTCATTATTCGAACTAAAACTAAGATTTATCTTAAGATGTCAATCGTTATTATGACTAGCTATTTGATCGATAAAGTAGTCTAGTTTTGCGACGCTCAACTAGAAACGCCATTTTTATCGATCCACTTTGATGCTCGAGAACTTTATAGTTGTATTTGAATGTCTTCGACACTATTTGTCAATCCAATTGGTCGATTGTCGCTAGTGTGATCGTTGAGTCGGGTCGAACACTTTTTTCTCAACCCGACCCATCCTCTTGGGCCCCATAGGGTTGGGCCAGGATTAAGGCGCGAACTCGACCCCAGGGTTGGGTTTCGTCGAGCCAATGCCAAGAACCCAAGCTAACTTCGTCGCGTTAGCATTCGCTTATCTTATCTTATCTTATCTTATCTTATCTATGCGCTAACCTAATCGAGCTAGCGCAGGATTAATGCTAGCCCGATTAGGCTAGCGCAGGGTCCACGCTAGCTACATACAGTTAGCGCGTCACGTGATGTCACGTGATCGGGTGGGTCGGGTTAAACACTCGACGCGCATTCTTCGCTCGTCCCACCCTGTTGGGCTAGGAAATTTGCCTGACCCCAGGGTCAGGATTGGGCGGGTCAACCCGACGGTCACACTAATTGTCGCTATTGCATTTCGTCACTCGAATCAACAACGAGATTACGAAAGATCTTGAAAGCCTTTTAAAAGTAATAGCGCTATTGTTAAACGATCAATATTGTCAAGTCACGTGCGTTAGTTAAGAAGGTATTTTAATCACGATTTTAATTAAACCAAACATGCGAGACTTCAAGACGATTGAACTTCGAAAGAAGATAAATTGCTAGAACTAGCAATATTAGAAACTATGACAAGCTAGAAAGCAATAAAGAAATGTTTATCGATAATCATAGACAAATATTCTATTTATAGATTTCTAGCAAATGTTGTTGTATTCGAGTCTAACATTGTAGATTAATTTGATGTTATTGTCGACATGTTTGCAAGATGATCAAAGAGAGTTAATGTTCGAAGATCGAAGTTGAAACAAGAAGACAATGATAATAAATTTAAATTTAAGAGCGCTAATAAGCTAAGCAATCTTGACTCAAAGTTGTCAAAGTTGTTAAAGCAATTCGTGATAGCTAAGAGCATGTTGTGAGGTTTCGAGAGATAGTGTTGATAGAAAACAAAGAGAGAAACTAAAGTAGAAGATCATAAATCGAGACAATCTAGACTTCTATCTAGATCGTCTTTTCGCCACGCGAACACAAACATGTTGATCTAGAGAAGCTTGACAAACAAGACATTATGCAGTATTTTTAGTTTAGATAAGAAGTTCCAATGGCATGACGCGAGCGACTTGAACCAGGTTAGCTAGTTGTTCATGAGGCGAATGAAGTCTTTCGCTCGAGATGTGATCTAGATGACGTGACTATTCTTTCACTCGAGATCTTCCAATGGTCTCAAAGGGCCCTTTTCAATCGATGTGATACTAGATGTTGACGAAGATGCTAACGACTTTACAAAGCGCATATGTGATAATACGTAACTTTGCTTTGACTATACTAGTTTATTTCACTTCTTCTCTTAGAGATTCATAGGAAAATCTTCATCGATCGCTTGATTTTAGAGCTTCTTCTTATTGTTAAATTTAAGCATTCCTATCTTTAGCTACTACAATATAACGACTAAGCGAGCTTTCGTAAACAATGAAATCGAATAGTTGTTAATGTAAAGTTATTTCAAGAACTTCTTAATAATGTTGACATTTTATTGTAATTATCTAATCTTAGACTTCTAGATCTTCAAGCTTTATCTAGTAGTCTATAATTGAAGAACTTTCGATTTCGCGAGAATTCTAGCATAAACATAGAAGACTTCTTCGAAAGAGCTAGCAAAAATTTCGAAGACAAATGTTTAATAAGCTCTATTTGACGAACGCGTTAATTAATATCTTTATTTTAGATATTAATTCATTGCGAATCTAGTTAAACGCAAGTTATTTATTGTAAATACGATCGCTAACTAGACTAAGTGCAAACTAGAGTTGTACAAAGATTTAACTAGAGAAGATTTGTATCACTCTTAATCTAGAAATAAGTTTTCGTCGTTTCTAATTTGCTTTAATACATAATGTTGTATTTGTTAAGACTTTGTTAAATCGCTTGTTGTTTATTAAGTTTTCTTTAAAAGAAGCAAGTAATAGTCTAAATGTAAAAGCTCTAATAGTTGCAAACTTCAAATTTTGTGTAGAATATTTAAGATATTAGATTTCGGAGTAGAATTTTCTAATGACTAAGATTGTGTTAATTGATCTTGTGACGCGAGTTATTTAATATGTCAAATAGCGCGTTCGAATCTAGACGATTAATGAGTACAATGTTGTTCGTTTTCGCGCCAAGTTAGGTTTTCATGTTGAAGAGAACTAATATTCTTAGAAGTTAATGTTGCAATAACGACAATCGTCTTCGAGAAATGTTGTAAATTCGAAGAATCGAAGAAGATGTCAACAATTCAATAAAGTAGCTTGCGACTTCGACGACAATTCTAGTGCTAACTTGAATTCTTAAGTTTGTTGTTATTTGTAATGCTTAGTGCAAGAGCTAGAGAGACAAGAGCTAAAGAGACAAGAGCTAAAGAGACGAGAGCTAGAAAGGCAAGATCTAGAAAGGCAAGAGCAAAAGAGACGAGAGCTAGAAAGGCAAAAGCTAAAGAGGCAAGAGCTAGAGAGACAAAAGCTAGAAAGGCAAGAGCTAAAGAGACAAGAGCTAGAAAGACAAAAGCTCGAGAAGCAAAAACAAGAGAGACAAAATCAAGAAGAAAAAGTCAAACAATAACAAGTCAAACGAACTTAGATCAAAAAAGAGTATTATAAGAGATTACAAAGAGTCAAGCTAAAGAAGATACATTAAGGAAGATCAAGAGAGTAGATATATGAGCGAGAAGAATGGCAAAGATCACAAAAACCAAATCTAAAAGACGAAAGAAAATTAGAAAATTAGCAAAGAATCGAACTCGACGAGTTACTCGACATTGATTAAGATGTAGATCTACAATCTAAGGAAAACATTTAAGTCAAAAGCTTAGAAGCTCAACTAAAGAAAACATCTAATAACATAACGATTTGCATCAACTTCAAGATTCGTAATAAAAATATCTAGAAACTTGCATTAGCTTATACAATCGAATGCTTTAACTTCTTCGAAATCGAGAAGACAACGATAAATTAAATACGAGAGAAATGAAGACTTTTTAACATTAAGCTTCGTATATTAACTTTACAACAATGTTATAATGTCGTGATTGTTAATAACATCTACACGATACTTTTAATCTAGAAATTAGAAATTGTTATCAACAACGAGCTACTATTATCTACAATAAATATTAACATTAAAGCAAACGAACAAGATCGTTGTTTCGAAACTTAAGAAGATCTTGACGAGATATCATAAGATCTAGACAACTATAAATACTACACGCACAATTGATCTAATAGCGAATATCTTTACTTGGCAACAATAGTGAAAGTCTTGAGAAAATTGTTATTGTATCGATATCTAGATTTCGTGTCAATAAAATGTCTTGTTAAGAGTATAAACGTAAAAGAAAATACGATTAATAGCATTTCTAAACGACATCGTATACTTAAACAAAAAAATTCATTAAAAATCAAATAGTCTAGCAATAGCACAATAGATTTGCAAACAAGATTCTTTCTAGCTACTCTTTTCTACCCAATAGTGCTTTTATGTATCGTAATTTACTTAGCATCTTCTAGTCTTCGATTCATTGAGCGAAGCTCAATATTATTTATTGCCTAAGTAGATAGACAATTGCAATGCAAAAGAGATTTCAACTTTGACACAAGTAGCTTTTAGTCGAGCTACATCGAAAGCGTCTAGAAATTTGATCATATATCTATCAATATGTTCTACAATAATGTGATGAAATATTTTTGAGCGCCTCTTCAATCGAACTAGTCCCAAAAGCTCTACGATTAGAGACTCTTTCTCGAAAAGATCATTATTTATAAGATAAAGCGTTTCGAATGCGACAAGCAATACGTCGATCAAGCGACGCTTAATCTTATTCCTGCTTCTATTTAGAATTAGGATCGATGAAGCGCGAATCGTTTTAAGATTTTCGAAGTCAAGTAAAGATTCGAATGACATTACGTCATTCTTGATCGCACTCAAGTCGTTAACTAGAAGTGCTTAAAGAGAAGATTTACTCAATGTGAGACCTTCGATAATAATAGAACTTAATTCGATGTCATAATTTTATTTATCATTACAATCATTCTCTTCGAATCAAGAAGATTAATTTCATTCGTATTCAAGTGTACTAAGAGCTTTGCAAAAACGAAGCATTTAAAATAAATCTTTCTTCATTATTTCGCATTCGTGAAGCTCAAGATCTTGAACAACAAAGCTCTTAGACGAAGACTTCTAGTTGTAATCGAATGTAGAGAGCTCGTAAGCGTACAACTTGTGCAAAGACGAAAGATTTATGATCGAGAGCGCCTCGTCATAGTTTAGAGAAAATAATGTCTCGATACGCACGTCTTCGAGGGAGGCGAACTCGTGCTAATAGGTTCGCTCCCGTTGCATGTCAATCAAGAATAACGTTGTCGATCTCGATGACATTACTCGCTCTAACATTGTTTGTTGTTGGAGAAATGTTAAGTCGTAGCGAGTGGGACCAAGTATTAAACATAGGACTAGGAGATCTAACGACGTCTTTGAACATCTTACTAAGAAAAGACTGCGACAACTCTTTCACCTCTAAAGATAAAATAAGAAATATTGATAACAATAGCAACGTTAATTCTAGAAGCGACGACTTAACATCTAAGAAGCAAGTTGAGAAGCAATGCTTCATCAACACTCTATCAACTTCTATGGCAAACTTAGAAGTTAAGTACGACCCTTGGGAATCTCACTCGCAAATTCTCATCTTAATAGACGACGCCTACTTAGACATTCCATCCTCTACGAGACGACAAAAAACTTTGTCTCTAATAATTCTTCTTCACTTCCTAATATCCTTCTCTGGTTGACGAACGATACACAAGTCTGCTTAAGAATAATCGAGCCTCATCATCTCGAGAGGAGAAGAGAGGAGGGAGAAGGAACAAAGGAGCGAGCTATAGTATAGACAACACTATTTTATACTCTCTTTCATCACTCATTGCGATGCTAGAATCTAAATTGTCACTAGATTCGTGGCGATCTTCGCTCTAAGAAGACGTTGTAAAAATAGCGATATGTCACGCTAGTTCGTCATGAATGTGAAGTTAATAGATTCTACGAACGTCGAACCTATAACAACTATAGACGTCACTAACGTTCAAGATTCCTTCACGCGCACAACAAACAATGTAGATTTGAACGAGAATAAGTAAGACTAACGTAAACTAAAGACAACTTAATGTATAAGTTAGTGCGCAGATTCTAATCTTTGTAGACGCATTTAACGACTCTAACAAAACTTAATTACGATCGATGAGATAAATGATATTTACAATGACTTGAGTTATGTCGAATTCGCATGAACTCGATCGCAATCTAAGTTTATCTATAGACGACTTCTCTCTTTTTAAAACTTCTAGCAACGCGAGGAAACAACAAGCTTAAGTCGATTTAATGAGATCAATGATAGTCAAGATGTGTCTCTCGATGCACATCTAACTAGCACTTGGAATATTCTCTAATATACTTTAGATGCGTCTCTCGTAATGAAGAATAACGAAGAAAAGACAAGCATGAAGTCTAGAATCAACATCGCACATCTTCCAAACGCTCATCTAAGAAAACAATCAAAGACACACGATTGTTTAAATTCTTCTATTATTATCGAATTCATTATCTTCTTCTTTAATAGCTCTAATTCTTCTAGTGTCGCTCTATCTAGTTACTCGATTAAGTAGACTATTCGTGAAGATGATGACGATGTAGTATGTTTCGTTTGTTCCCCTTACGTCATCATTGTTATCTCATCTCTTTCTAAGTAATATTAAGACGAACGAGATTTAATTAATGCTAAAAAGAAGTGACAAATCGTAAGAATCGATGGCAAGAAACGAAGAGAAAAGAACTATAGATACAAGATGTGTTGAAAGAGAACACGATTGCACGAATGCGAATTAGGAAAAACACAAGAGCTATTGCGAGAGTTTGAGGCCAAACGTTAGACGCAACGAGAAGACAAACGAGGAAGAACAATACGTGCAAAAATGATCGATAGTCGTTAGCTACCTTGTTCATAGAAGAGATAAATAGATTCTTAATCTAAGGTAATAATTCCTTCAATTTCTATATTCTCTAGAAACATGCAATGTTGATAGCATCATAAAAGAGAAAAAACTAAGAAGCTAACTAGATCTACGATGACTTAAGCAACGAAGACTAGCTAGATGTTACGAGTCTAACTCGAAACAACGTGATATATTAACTACAACGCAACATGTAGCACGAAGCACAATTGTCTACATGTTCGACGACTTGACGAACGAGCAATGTTCGACATGTTTAATAGCGAGTTGAGCGAACAATGTTCGACGTGTTCGACATGCTTAATAGCGAACTAAACGAACAATGCTCAACGTGTTCGACATGTTCGACAACGAACATAACGAACAAGAAGAATCTTTTTTAGTATATAAATCTTTTAAAATACGACTTTCTTATGAATCGTGTTTAATTTATCTTAAGTTTTAACTTATTGTTACGACTACTAAGTTGCAATCTCTTGTTATCAAGTGATTGCTTGCATTGCCTAAAGACGCCTATAAATCTCTTCAATAGCATAACTCTCTCTAATATCTTTCGTCGAAAGTACTAGCGTAACAAATTGGCGAAGCATGATTCTTTTACTATTGTTTCTGCAATAATAGATCTTGGCTAACAAAATAATATTAGAACACTATGATAATTCATCGCAATCAAGATTGTTTCGAACGAACAATAATTTTTTCACGAAGAGAAAACTAACGACTTCGACATCGCTCTCGAGAACTTGATAAAGAAGAGACAATTTAACTCGTTTGCAAGTTGTCAAGAAGTCTCGCACGCTTGTAAGAGAATCTCTAAGCATAGATGGCGTGAGTCTACGTTGTTCACATGTCGCTTCTAGAACTAGCGCTAACAAATTTAATCACGTTAGCTCTCGCATTAGAAAATCGTAAACTAGTTTACAATACAATTGCTCGTTTCGTTATGTTCGATCGCTATTGGCGCAAAGGTTTGAAGCGTAAAGTATTTAACAAGGCGAAACACAACGTCTAGACTAATGTCTACTACGACACTCTCGAATCTTCTCCCATGCAAATGATTAAGATTCTCGCCCTACTTGAAGTTCTAAAGCAAATGAAAACGAACATTAATTCATTTCTAGAAGATGTTGACGCCATCATCCTCACGAATCTTGAGATCGTCATCGACGCACTATTATCTAACTAGATGTTCTAGAAGAATCTTATTCTTACTTATGATCACATTTGGATCAACGTCTTCAAGAACAAGATAACGTCTTTCGCGAACAAGATGTATTATCCATAGTTCCAAGTTAAATGATTCGAGAACGATGTTAGCTTAAGTACGCAACACGAAATTCTATTCATCTTTCAATCACTCTCTTCTATATCTACATTCTATTTTGGCAAAGAAGCATTAACAAAAGTTTTAAATGACATCGTCACGATTAGTTCGCGATGCAACGAAGTTAAAAGAATAATTACGAGAGCATGAAGTAATAAAAACGAAGAAGAAATACTAAGATGCCTAACATCTTTTCGCTTTGTAGAGATCACCTAGCTAGCTAGTCATACAATGCATTATTTAATCTTGCACTTCGAACGTTAACGTAATTTGTCGTACATTCGATCGTAGAAGCAAGGAATAAGATAGATGATTTCGACTTCGCACGAGACTACATGCGACTCTTCACGCCCATTCTTTCTACTTGGTAGATCGAAATAACGTCGAATTCAATATTATTGATGTCCATCAATAACTCTACATACATGGTGAGAACGTTCTTACCTTTTGAGCCAATTATTCAACGTTGTTTTGCGAGTTAAGCAGAATGAAGAACAAGAGTAGCACATAATATAATTCGCGTTTAGTATAGTTATATATTATCAAACAACTATGTTTTCCATTCAAGTCATTGCTCTAAGACGTGTCGATAGTAGTGCAAAGACGCTATTTAACAAGACGAATATTAACGTTAAGATAGAAACGAAGCAATGGCGTTTAATAAATGAAAGCGTAATTGTAGAATTTTCTATAACATTAGATTAAAATCTTAATTTTGCAAGTAATGTCGCTTTTAACTTACAACATCTTATTATCTCGTTAATAAAATTAGGAAATGATTCTTTATTGTCACAACAAACTTTGCACTTGTTATAGATAAAAGTATGCTAGACATTTAAGTGTGCGTTTGTAACTTAATAGATCTTTTATGCGTCTCTCTTCTTGCATACGATGCATTTATAATAGCTATGTTTATTATTTATATAATCGCAAGCATTACATGTCTCTCTCTTGTCTAAGCTTGTACTTATGTTCTTCGTTTAACTATTGTATTTAAAGATTTTTGGTTTGATAAAAAGCTCGCTAACGTTAACGTAAAGATATCGAAGATTAATTCTCTCACGAATGTCAACATAAAGATTCTACTAAAATTAAATATTCGTGGAAATTACGAGTCATATGTAGTGCAAATCTCTTAACGAATTTACATTGCTAGTAGTTGCGCGTTTGCTACTAAACACAACTTCTTTCATTACTAATGATATCTTCGTTCTTTTCGAGAACTTATTATTATTGCAATAATTATCACATACTTTTGCTCTAATCTTCGAAATAAAGTACAAGTCTAATAGATTAGAACATTAAGTAAATTATATTTGCAATCTAGTATTAATGTTAACTTATATTTACTAGAATCTTTAAATAGTCTTTACGATCTATCTTTGTTAAAGTTAACAAATTCTATACTAGCGCAAGACGATACTAGAATCGTGAGACGAATGAAGCTTTTCATGAGCTTAAGAACGATCTTAGTCTAGAACGATTCGAACTTCGAAACATGTTAGACAAAGTACTTCCAATACTTGATCGTACGAGCTACGATCTAATGAAATCATTTTCTTTGAAGTCAAAATAACAAATTATAGAATCTAAGAATTGCGAAGCTAGTAGGAAGTTTATTCACATTTTATCAATTTAGTTGCGTTTGCTAATACGAGCTTCAACTAAGATAACTCTACGCGATAATAGCTTTCGCGTATGAACTAAGTTTGAAGAAAATAATTTATCGAATTTTCTCGCAATACTAGTTTTAACCTGGTTATATATATTATCTACTCGTTTGATGAAGTTGTAAAGTCGAAGTGAATCACAAGTGATCTATACAAGAATCACAACATCTCTATATTAGAGCGATGAAATTATCTCTAGCTTTCTAGTGAACGTCGACAATATAAACTCACGAATTGTGCGATAATTTACGATTGTTCTAGCTTTAGATAAAGGCTTTCGAGTCGCTCTTCTAGAAAATACGTACGACTAGCACGCCTCGTGGGAAATTTCTCTAGTAGCGTTCGAATCTTCGTTTAGCATACAATGCGAGAAAGATTGTAGAAATCTAGAAATAAGTGACTACATGCCTCTAATCTCGCATGAGACATTGTAGAATTTAATCGACCTTTGCAATTAATACGACGTGAGTTATTATCAACTTCATGCGACATTCGCAACGACATTGCTACTTTCTACACATAATTACCTTAATCTAGATTCTATTCTTTCTTCTTCTAGCATACGCAAACTCGCATTTTTGTTAGCAAAACTTTGTAGCGAGAACTTGAATCAATTGTTCAACGATTTGTCTTACTACATTACGCTAAGCTACGAAGACGATGTTATAAATTCGACTCTATGTGAAGTTTTCTAGAACTCTCTTGTACTTAGCAATCTCGTTAGTTCTTAACTACAATCTTTGTGAGATCTAAATAAAATGAATGAAATTCAAGATGCTCTAGAACAATACGCGAAGATCATAGCTTTAATGTGCGTTCGACGCGTTTTAAACATTGCATTCTTGTCGATAGATGTTGCTATTAACGATCTAACGTTCAAAATTCTAGATCAAGTCAATACTAGTTAATTATCTTTGAAATCATCACATGCATATGTTTAGATTAAAGTATCGCAATCGTTTATAAACATCGCGAACGAAAATAGATACTACGAGATGTGTTCTTTGAAAGCATATATTCGACGCAATGATTGCTAGCGATTGCGAAAGCTTTCTTCAATTGTTAATAATAATTTGCACTATAAAATTGACTCTTTCACGCCTTGAAAGCCTTTGGGTTACGCTTTACTAAAGAATTATTTACTTAAAGTACAAGTTCATAAAGATTGCGATCGACATACTATGATATACAAGAATTCGATGTGATGCTTTAAGAACGAAAGCAAACTTAATAACAATATGAGAAGAGACTTAATAACTTCACATATCTTTTCGAATTCTTTTCTTAAATAAGACTCTTTCCTCGACGCGAGAGTTCTTGACAACGAAGACACATTCATGAATGCTACGATAGCTTCTTTTCGATAGATTTTAAATAATGAAGAAGATAGTTCTTCGAAAGATGCATACAAGGACTCGTGACTACGTATCATATATAATAATGACTCGAAGAGTGACAAGACGTCTATTGATAATTGTAGCTTTGCTAGCGAAGAATCACAAAAGATTAAAAGTAGTATTGATAATTTCATGGAATTGAAAGCCTAAATTCATTAAATTTCTTTAACGATAAAAGAGAAGAACTTCAACGACGACGCATTGTTCGAAGGATAGAGCAAATTTAACATAGAATTGCGAATAGATAAATTCTATTTAACTTTGCGTAAATTCGAGTGTCTCGCAACGTATAGAGATTTGAAGAATTTTAGCATTTGATAGTATTAGTTCTAAGCTTTCTAAGCGCATTTCGCTAGAAAAAGAATAAATAAATATGGCGACAATTTCCTAGCAATTTATTCTCTTAACTACGTTCTCGACTCTTAAGTTAACACCTTCACATAGCATAGCGAAGCTTCTATTTACTTTATCGATAACATTGATTCTTGCGAAACATTCTTATCGAAGTACTTAAAATTTAGTATTATATAAAGAAGTGTTACGTATTTCTAACAACACATTGCTACAAAGACGTTGCGCAAGCTCAAAAGTACTTTAAATTCTCGCAATTCTTTGCGAAGACTATTATGACATCTATAGTAACAATACTATATGATGTTAATTGCGCTTTGGAATAGTTACTAGTCGCTCATTCTTTTCTACGCGAACTAGTATGCCTCTTTTATCTTCACGCTGCCCTCTAACTTGTGCGTCAAACTCTCGTACTAGTCGCGTCGCGTTTCGCAATTCGCTATTAAACATTTACGTATTCTTCTAGCACATCATGTATTCGCAACCCCTTCTTGTTCATCTCTTGTTAATAATCTTCACGATCTTCTAGTTTTTCTCTTCATTCTATGCTAGATTTCGTTGACCCTCTCGCTTAGGAGATAATGAAGTAGCAACGATAACGCTTGAAGAATTAATAATCATTGTTGCTTCGTAATCGTTTTCGCGCGCAATCTACTTATCTCGATCCTAGAGTAAAACAATACTAGGAGTGGTTAGGCAATCAAGAAATGAGATGGCGAGTTTGATAACAATATGAGGATTCAAGCAATCGTGCGTCTTAGACTATTTCCTCGTGTGGAAGCTTAAGAGTTGTGCGATATTAAACTTAGATTCAACGTTCGTGACCCTCGTGGAAGCGTCGATTTCGCTAGTCGTTTCGTCGTTATTCTTAATTACGAGAAAGTTATCTAAAGTTTGTTAGAGGAAATCTAGGCTATTAATTAGAAGCGCATTGTTAGCGCTCATCTTAAATGTTGTTAACGTCACTAGATCGATTTGAATTTGTATTCTTGCGTTGTTGATAAATTCGCTCAAAGGAATTTTTGAAAACAATTAGAGAAAACGACTTGATCATCGAGAAAGATTGACGATGTTCGACAAAGTTATTTATGTCATCGTCGATATTATTTGTCTCGTTGATCACGATTAGATCTTCTTCAAGAGCATTAAACGCGTTCACGACAATAAAGACGTACGCACTCATTTGCACATCGAATTAGACTGGTCGCGTCGAGTTGAATCATCGAGTTCGAGCCAGGTTCTTGGCTCGCCAAGACCCAATTTGAGTCAAAAATCTTGACCTAAGTATTCGAGTCGAGTCAAAGAATAAATATGAAGTACTTAGCATATAACTTGGCTCAACTCGCCAAGACTCGAAAAATTTAGATTATTTTTAAAAAAGTGCATTAATTAACTTAATCAACTTAATCAAATTAATTAATTTGTTTATAATATTATATAGTAATGCATTTAGATAATGCATTTATACGTTATTTGTGCGTTGTTATTTTTAAACTATTTTTAGTAATTCAAATAATGCGAATTTTTTTAAAAATAGAAAATCTTGACATTTTGACGTCATTTTCGATTGCTTGGCGAGTCGATTGAGTTAAGTCAAAAAATCGTTGATCTAGATCGATTTCGAGTCGAGTCAAGAGATTGATATCGAGTATTTAGGTTAAGCTAGAATGTTGGTATCGAAACTCGACTCGACGATTAATCTACATCGAATCTTTTCCAATCTATGCGTACTTTCGTTACTCTCGTTCAAATCTACATTGTTTATCGTGCGCTTAAAGAAATTTTAAATGTCGATAACGTTTATAGTTGTTACTAGCTCGACGTTTGTAGAATCTATTGAGCTTCACATTCACGACGAGTCAATCTAATTTATCGCTATTCTTGTAGCGTCTTCTCGAAGCGAAGATCGCCAAGAATTTAATGACGACTTAGAAGTTAACAACGCAATGAACGATCGAAGAGAGTTTGGGATAATGACGTCTATATTGTAACTCGCTTCTTTGTTCTCTTTCTTTTTCCTTTTATTAAAATGATGATGCTCGATATTTTTGAAACAAGTTTGCGTATCGTATGTTAACAAGAAGAGAATATTAGAGAGTGAAAAAGAAAATAAAGAGATCGAATCTTTTATCTTCTCGCGAAGAATAAAACTTCTAAATGAACGCCATCTATTAGTACTAGGATTAGCGAACGAGGATTTCAAGAATCGTACTCAACTTTTGAGCCTATCACAATCGATGAAATACTAAAAGAGTAGTGTCTTTCATTCTGCTCCTCACAAATTGAGTCGTCGCTACTAAGGTAAAGACTATTGCTACTATTAATATTCTCACTCTTGTCTCCACATTGTTTCGATTCAAGAATAGAAACGTGATTGCAATCGTTTTAGATGTTAAATCTTCTTATTTCGTGTTTATTCTTAAGTTGCGTTCGATGTAACTCTTGCGCTTCTTTAACACCAAGTAGTAGTTCGTTGAGAAATAGAAAATTATCGTCTTTCTTATAATTACGACGATCGTAACTACATTCGATATCGACTTCGTTCAAGAAATCTAAAGTCATTAATGATCACTTATCACAATCGATAAGAGTAAGAAATATCTAGGGCGTGCGATTAAGCATCACGAGAATTCATTGTTGACTCGCGAAACAAATCGAGAAACTTCTCGAACAATGAGACAATTAAATTAAGAGATGTGATTAGATCGTAGTCTTCGAGTCTATCGCTCGAATTGCTACTTGACTCGAGAATCATGAAGTTGTAGCTCTCGTTGCTAATTGCGCAAACATCGAGATTAAACGTTGCAAATCGTCTTTTCCTAGATTGACTTGTCATGCTCGAAGATTAATAGAAGTAAACGAAATTTATGTTGATAAAAATTATTGTAGAATGAAGTTGCAAAAAGAACAAAGAGTAATAGATTAACTAAGCTTATTGTTGAATGATCTAAAAAGAAATTTGAAGCTAGTAAATAAGACGAGAGACGCGATATATGTACTTAAAGACTAGTAGACAATTTATTGCAATCTTCTTAACTCAAAATGCTACTTCTTTCTCTTCATATTCTAGCGTTTATCGATCGCCAATCTTAAGCATTCATCGCATGTTAGAAGATAGATTTCGACGCAACTCTTATTTACTAGAGTCTTGTATTCGATCGACATTCTATGTAGCATAATTCTTATTGCGTCTCTCGCACAAGTTTACATTTAATCGAATACGTTAGTTGCAACAACTTAAATCTTCGAGCTAAAACTATTATGACGCATTGATTGTATTACATAGTTTACGATGCTTAACGAAAACAAGATTCATGTCTCGATGTCGTATCTAAATGACTTTTTCCCAAAATCTCGTTTCTCGACATCTAATTATTCTCTATCTTACTCTTGATCTTCTATCTTGACCAAGCTTTGTCGCGACAATCAATTGAATAGATGTAGCTTTTCGTCTCGCAAAATACTTCGCAAAACATTTGATAACGCTCTCGCAATGCAAATCTTCGTCTCTTAAAGAGCTAGATGTTGCTAATCGATAAATCTTGCATAATTAATGTTTATACGATTGAAATCTTCATCGTCATAAGCTCGAGAGAGATCATCGCGATTAATTTAAGTAAGAAATGCTAGATAGAGCGACATAGAAAAGCGTCACATCTCTAGGAACTCGAATCGTCAATTTAGACATAATTGAGCAATGCACATGTACGTTCTCGCGATCGAGTCGCTAACACGTTAGCCATAGTTGATGTTCGAAACTTAGTTAAGTCATTCTTGACAACAATGTTTAATCATCGCTCACGCTAAATTATCGTCGAAGACGTCACTAGATCGCTAGCAATGTTAAGTCGTTCTTTGTTGACGACGCAACTAAAGGAAACTCCATTAGTGTACGATGAGGCATTTCACGTATAATAGCTTTGGGCCAAATCTATAGTGTTAACGCTTTGATTGTGACTATGGCGATCGTCGATAGACTATGCACGTGAATTGACGAGCAGGCAGGCAGATAGACAACTATGTTGTTAAGTTGAAGTTGAAAAGATTATCGATAAGAAACGAGAAGACGTCGAGCTAGAGACAAGATATTAAAAAGATGAAGACGTTTAAAAGCTAGCAGAAACGAGACCTGCAAAGAGTCACAATTTAGAAGATCGAATGCGCGTCATTAAAAGCGAGAGGAAATTTTAAGCAAAAGAGCGAATAGAAGCGCCAGCAAGAAATCGCAAGTATTGCCAATAGAGCAAACGTTACAACCTTTAGCGTTGTATAGATGTGAGTCGAGGTTCGAGCGAAGACGCTAGGACGATCAAGAGGAGTTGGCAACTAAGCGAATGAGCAAGTGACGTCAACAAGAGAAGCACTAGATGAATCGAAAGAGCGATGAAAATAAGAAAAGAAAGTTGAAAAAGAAGAAAAGAGATTTGACAATACTTATGCGATAGAAAAGCGACAAGAGATTGTGGACGTGTGCCTTGCTCGATCGAGAGAACGCCAAACTTGATCGAACCAACATCTGTAATTAAATAACAATCTATATATTGATTAATTGAAATAAAGATGCTAGTTTATTAAGAACTTTTTTTCTATTCTATAATTGCAAGATCTTCGCGCTATTAGTAAGTATTTCTACTAGTTATAATACAAAAGTTAAATTGTTTAATATCTTTTGTTTGCTTTGCGCTAGCAAATTTTTGTTAAACAACAATATTAGCTTATTTTGAAATATTAAGATTAAATTAACTAATATTTCTTGTTTGCTTTGAGCTAGCAAATTTTTGTTAAACAACAATACTAAAACATTGATAGTGATTTTGTATTTAACAACAAGATTACTTTATAATTAGAATATCTTAACAACTTATTTTTCGATTTTTTTTTACTTAAACAATAAAAAATTTAAAAGTTATAGATAATTAATTTAAGCACTTAAAAAGCTTGTCTTAAGTTTAACTTCTTTTAACTTATAAATTCTTTAAGATTATTGTAGTCTAATGATATCTTAATAGAATAAATATTGCTCTTTAAATAATATCTTTATTATTTAAAAGCAATTACAATAGTTAGCAATTTCTAATTATATATCTTATAATTTTGCTTTGTTAAAATTATCTTTTACAATCAAAATACTATTGAACTTTTATTTTTGTTATTATTTTGTTAATTTAAGATACTCGCAACTATTAAGTTAAGCGCGTCAATCTTTACTCTAATCTTCTTGCTCGAATTGTAGTAACAAAGTAGTAAACCAAATATAAAAATGTCGCAAAGTTAACAAAACGTCTATTCTACTTTATCTAATTAAATAGAAAAGTCAAATTTCTTATTATTTTTACTTTCTTTTAATAAATTAATAAGAAAAACAACTCTTTTCGAATAGCAATATATAAAGTATCTATAAAAGTTTACGAAGCTTAAAAATATCTATAGCTTACAATAAATTTTTAGTTTAGATTACTTCTTAATTATTTTAATTTTTTTTTTAATTTATTTAAATTTATTTGTATATCTTTTGAGAATACAATAAAGCTTAGAAATTTAATTTTTGTAATATTGAACTTATACTTCTTTAGATTGATATACAATAAATATTTGCGAAAATATTTCAATATTTGTCTAATATAGCGTTAATGCTTTGTTGAATTATTGTTATATACTAGTATATTATCTATATAGACTACGCAAGTTATATTAATTAATTCTCGCAACATTTTATTAATATAAATCTAAAAAGTTGCTAATATATTTGCTAATTTAAATAATATAACTTGATACTTAAAATACTTATAGTGCGTACAAAATATTATCTTTTATTTATTATTGCATTTGTATATAGATATTCTTCAAATTTAAAACAATAAAACGCTTTGTTTTGTATAGACAATTTAGCGTCTTTGTAATTAGAAACAATAGATAACAATTCTTAATAATAATTGCATTTAGATCTTTATAATTGATACATAAATATAATCTACTATTTAATTTTAATACAAATAGAATAAAAACGTTTGCAAGCAAAATTAAATACTTAATCTAGTCTTTAACTAACATATTATCAAGATATTATCGAAGTATTGCTAGTTTGTTCTATAAAAGATTATAAAAAGATATAAAAGATAGCTCTTTGTCGTTCTAAAGCTTAATAATATAATTTTCTCTTCTTAATCTTAATAGAATTTTGATTATCTTATTATTATAGACATCTTTTAGATTTCTTAACTTCTTAGAGATCTCAAACTTTGTTAATTTTTTATTTAATATCTTCGTAACGTTAGCGCAAGCAATAGTGTAAACTATATTATACTTAATAAAATCTAAGACAAATTACTTAAGATTAATTATCTTTAATTTATTATTTGCAATCTTAAATTGCTAGCTTTGTATTTTCAAATTAATCAATATGCGTTACTTAACTAGTATTAATATATCTAATATAAGATTAGAATCTATATATTTAACTAAGTAAAATAAGATAATATATTCTCGATATTAATTCTACAAGTTAATTAAATAATAGATTAACTTATAGATGTTATAACAATAGCAACTATTGTTATTAAGAAAACTTGATATTAATAAGATAGAAAATATAAATTGCAATTTCTATTGTACTACATAGATATAATTAATAAGATTTAGCTTAATTCTCAAGTTAACTAAATCTATAACTTAATGTTTGTCATTAAGAAACTAAGTTTAATCTTTTCTTAAAATCCAGTTTATTATTTTTATTTATCTTTATTACTTTGCTTGCAATACGTCGACAAAGCTTATTTTTTTTGTATTAATTATAGTAATAACAATAACAATAAACTTGTCTTATTTGTATTTATTAAAATATTTTGTTTTGTAATATTTCTTTTTATAATATTTAAAATATTTAATACAACTTAAATAGTTTGCGTTACTAATCTTGTAAACTTATCTATGCAACGTCGACAATTCTTTAGAAGTGTAAAGTTTCTTATTTTTAATAGATTTGTCGATCTTGTTTAAGCAACAATTCTAATAAGATTTGTCTAAAAAGATATTAAAGTTGCTTATATCTACTTTGCAAATACAATTTAATATTTGTTTTTATATAATAGCTATAGCTAGAAGCTTATTGCGAGTATTTAATATATTATTAATATCTAGAATCTTTACTTTTAAATTCGACTTAAGTTTAATTAAAAATATATAGATTCTATACTTTTTTAAGAGCAATAATAGATAAGTCTTTAGCTTATTTAGATATTTCTTAAAGCAATTATCTTTTAATTTAACTTTTATCTAAAGTTTTTCTATCTTTTATTGACAAGAAAACAACAATTAGTAAGATTAACTATCAAATTTAATAGAAACTCTCTAAATTCTTCAAAGATCTTGCTCTTCAACTTAGTGCTATTGTTTGTTCTTAAATATTATTGCGTAATAATATTGTTTTTTAAGAAATATATATAGTAGAGAATTTTAATTAAGAATCGCATTATATTAATATCGATTTTGCAAAATTAAATAGCATATTTACTTACATTGAAACTCTTGTATAATTTTAGCTTTTCGAACTTTAAAAACCTAAATATAATTGACAATAATATAATAGCAATTTAAAAAGCTTAAAGATTTGTTTCTTTAATTGTTATAGTTTAAATCTATTAAGTATTTTGCAAATCTTAAATTTTTGCTATTAATATTTTAATCTATTAATATAAAGTCGAAGTTCTAATTGTATCTAAATTATTATCTTTATTAATATTATGCTAGCAATAATAATTTTTGTCGATATTTTGTAAGCAATTGTTGTCTTGAAGGAAATTAAATCTCTTGAACTCTAATCTAGTAGTTAAATAATTGTTATAACTTGAATTATTTTAATTTAATATAATACTACTATGTCTTAAATCTTTTTTTTCGAAAAATAAAACAATTAGAATTATAAAATGCAAATATATCTATTGCTTGTTAATATATTAAGATATAAAAGACATAAGATATAATAGACTTTTATTACTATGTTTCAATTATATAAGATAAATAGTAGTAAAACTAATTGTTAAAGAACAACAAGAAATAAGCTTTCTTTCTATCTAATACTTGTTATATCGTACAAGCTTACTTCTCGCTTTCTAACTAGAAAGAAAAGTTGTACAATTTAAAACTTTTATAGACAATTAATATTACGTGTCTTGCTATATTCTAAGACGCTAGCGCGTCGATAACGTTATAGTATTATCTTAAAGAACTTATTTTAAGACAATAAGAGTCGATTAATTGCTTGGATTTCGACGAAGATACATATACGTCTTGCATCTATTTAACACGCGTCTTCTTCTATTAATATTAAGAACAATATATTTTTGATTTTTTGTAAATATTTGTTATAAATTAGAATAGAATCTAATAGAATTACACTTTAACGTCTTGACGCTAAGACGCTCTCTACTTATTTAGTCTGCTTCGTCTTCTACTTTCTAGAAGATAACTTATTATTACTACAAATATTCTAGCATACATGCTTTATATCTTTAGACCTAAACTAGTTCTTAACAAAAAGAGAAGAAATTGTTTTAGTTAATAATTAAAGAATAAATTGAACTACAAACTCTTCTTCTTCTTCTTCTTTGTTATTTTCTCTATTAGTAACAATAATAGTTTCGAGAATTAAAGCAATTCTAGAGATAGTAACTTAAATAGTATACTCTCTAATATAGAGAAGAATGCAAATAACAATACAAAAAAATCGAAAACTATTGTAGATCTTGTAATAGAAGCAAGCTTTTCTTTTAATAACAATACAATAATAACAAAAGATTTAAATAATAATAATTAATATTACGAAATAAGAGTTTTTTCTTCAAAAAACTATAATAATTTTTTGTCTATTCTATCTTCTAGATTATTTCTAAATAGATTTATATTGTTAAAATTTATTAAATTCGAAAGAAATAAGATTGCAAAGTAGTTTCGAAAGTCTATTGCTTTTACAAAGTTTGCAAAAAATAAATAAATCTTAAAAAAATCTAAACAAACACGCATAAATATAATAAATAACTTCGATTTAGATATTTTATAACAAATATTAAGCAAGTACTTTAAAGAGCAAACGCAATCGACAAAAGATATATCGAGACAACAATCTTTATTAAAGAAGATAAATAATATATTTTAAAAGAATCTTGTCAAAATAAAGAAGTTATATTAGATAGAAAAGCTAAAATTAAAGACTTATTTTTAGATCTTCTTTCGAGAGTGTTACAAAAACAAAATGCATTCTTACTTTAAATATATCTTTAAAGATCTATATTATTACGCAAAAGATATAAATTATCTAACAAATTAAGATAACAAATTAAATTACTAAATATAGCAAGCAATAGCTAACTATTTTTCGATCGAGAAACGCAAGTATTATATACGATTAAAGAAGACAAATAGAAGTAATAGAGAGAAGATAAATAGAAGTAGTAGAGAAAAAACAATAATAAGTAATGCAAAAATATATTAGATACAAAAAGAAGATATTTCTGCGAAAAATATCTAAATATTTGAGAAAGAGATACTATTATCGAATTTTTTTTTGAATTTTGATAGATCTTATTCGAAAAGAAAAGCAACAACAAGATATTCGATTATTAGACTTTTATATACAATATTGTCTCTTCTAGAAATCTTAGATATCTAATAAAGAAATATAATGCGTAATTTGCAATATAAACAAATATAAATTGTATAAACTAATTGTCAATTCGATATTTAATCTTAAATTTGGAATTAAATCGAATTGTTAAGAAATTAAATAAAATTAAATCGCTTAAAGAAGCTAGCTTATTACTATAGTAAGTTTAGCTTAGTCGAAAAGTTACTATTTTAAGCAATTCGATTCTAAAAAAAATTCGAGAAACTAAATCTTGACGTTTGGACATAATATTTTCGATTTCTCGCGATTAGTCTAAAATTGTATCTATTTTATCGATATCTTAAAATTTGTTCTCTAGATAAACAAAACAATAAATTAACATTTAATCGTATTTGTGTTAATAATATCTTCAAAAAAATTTCGAGACAAACATATAAAATTTAGATAGAAAAATATTTATATCGACAATATTATTTACAACTACAACGCTTTGTCGAACTAACAAGAGCTTTTAATTGTCAAAAATATATATATAAATATATAGTTACAAAGATTTGATGCAATAATAATAAGAAATAACAAAAGAGGAAAGAAAGAACAAAAATTGTCTCTAAAAGTTTAATTAGAAATTCTTTTTTCTATTTTAATATTTAAGTAATAATCGCAAGATTTAGAGCAACAAACAATAAAAATTAATATTAGAAAACTTAATTAAAGCTAAATATATATATAAATATAAAAAAGAAAATCTAGTATTTTTATAATATAGAACTTTCGAGATTGCTAAAGATTTTATCGACTTGCAAATATTTTGAAAAACTAGAAAATTGTATTGCGAAGCAAGATTCTATCTAATTGTCTTGAAGATACATATAGCAATTAATTAGAAGAATTATTGCTAAATAGAGATTTTCGACAAATTGTTAATTTATTTTTATTTACGTCTTAAAAGTATTAAATATTTACAAATTCTAAATTAAATTAAAGAAGTTTTTAACAATAATGCAAGCTTCTAATATCTATTTGTTAACAAAGATCTATCTTTTATTTGTATAATCTAAATAGAAAAATATAATATACAACTAATAAATATAGATTTTGTTGTTGTATAATTAAAGTTTTTTTGATTTTTAAGTAGATTCTTTAATCGATTTTGCAATTTCGATTTTTGTAGTATTATAACGTTGTTTATTTTGTTTTCGCAAAAGTTGTAAATCGATTCTATTAAATTGTTCGAACAAGTAATAGCTAGCTAGCTATACTATTTTGTGTGCTTTTTTATAGCTAGAGTAATAGAATTTCTATTTTATATTTGATTTGCAGAATCTCTAAAAGATTTTATTAATAAATCTCTATATAGTATTTTTGCTTTTAATCTTTTCTATTCTTTTTATTGCTTTAATGTATTTTCTAAAACGTATATAGATAAATATTAAATACTATTGTAGAATATTATTATAACAAATTTCTAGATATTTAAGAAGATTGTTAATAGATTAATTGCGTCGATTTAGGAAATCGAGTTTGATTCGAGAAATCGAATCGAATCTTGATAATTCGAATTGAATCAAATCGAAAGTCTTAACAATTTGATTCGATTTTAAACTTGAAATCGAAAATTAAATCAAAAAATTGAATTAAATTGTCAAGACTTAATATTAATACAAAGAAATTCTAAAATAAATAGTAGAAAATTATGTTCTATTTTATAATTTTTCGATATAAGATTATTTAATAATATATTATAATAATGCATTCAAGTTATCTAAATAGCTAGAGTCAAATTATTAACTTAACTTTTTTAATTAAAGAGTTTAACAATTTTGTTTTGCATAATTTTGTCAAAGATTGTAAAAAAAAAATTGTTGTATTTTAAGAAGAATTTAAATTTTCGATTTTTTAACTTGTAATAACAATAACATATTATTTACAATAAAATCAATAAAAATATAATAATGCTTTTAATAACGTTATTATAAATGTTGTGTTACTATTATTGAAAGTTAAAACGCTCTATTATTAAGCTATTAAGACTTTGATATTTAAGTATACTTTATTTAAAAATATATAAAGAACTAATAACTTTAAAGCAATAGCATAATTCTTAAAAAGTTAAATAAATTATTCGAAAAGTTAATTTAGATTGTTAAGATATTAGATTTATTATAAATTATAATTAATTTGTTTGAAATCTTAATTGTATATTTTAAATTTAATAATACAATATAGTAATGCAATATAATAATACATTATAATAATACATTATAATATTAATTCGTAATACTAAGCTTTTTAAGCTAAGTATATAAAGTTATTAGTTCGAAATCTTAATAATCTCGTTCGTTATATTATTAGTTTAAACAATCTAATTGGAGTCGCTTTTAATTTCGTTTTTATTCTTGTTATTGCAATCTTAATTTTTATTGTTCGCATTTTTCTCTTTGTTATTATTATTAATATTAATAACTTTATAATAGTTATAACTTAACGTTTTAACATTTTCTTAAATTGTATATCGAATTTCTTGATTATTATTATTCTTTTTAACAACATCGTTAGAATTCTTTATTTTAACATTAATAAAATTAAAAATTTCTATCTCTTTTGCCTTTTTTGATAACGCGAATTTCTTAATAAAGTTGCTATACAAATTGAAAGAATCGACGTCATTAACTCTCTTTAAGTTATTCAAATTATTATAATAAATAACTCGTTGTTAAATAATCTTTACAATTAATTTTATAAATGTCGAGAAACTTCTATTAATATTAAATTTATCGTTGATACTTAATTGCAATATTAATTAACTTAAGTATAAAAAACAAATAATGCATTTAAATAATACATATATTTTGAGAGAAAGACGTTATTATTACATTTGTATTTTTACGTATTGCTTACGCTTCTTAAGTAATTTTAAATCGCTTTGTTTTCTTAATTGCAAACTTCTTCTTTGTTTTTTGTTTAAACTAATTTTTAAAGCATTGTGTTATTAAGTTGTTAGCATTGTGTATTTTATTGCATTACTTAAATGCATTGTTATAAATATGTTAATTAATTTGATGCTTGTTAATTTTATTTCTAATATTGTTCTTTATAACTTTACGATTCGATTAAGAGACTTTTATTTAAATAAACGTTTCACGCAATTTCTTAACGCGAATCAAGATAATCTTGCGATCGTTGCTTTGTTTTCGATATAATTTCTTCTTATTATTATTTTATTCTTGCGTGCGATTGCGACTTGTAATGCTTTTTAAGTTAATTAATAGTAATTTTATTGTTTGTGCAATTTCTTAGCTTAGTTCACTAGTAATGCATATAAATAATGCAATTGTACATTAGATTATAAGTATATCTTGATCTTTAATAGAGTGTTATAAGATTTAAAATATAGTAGAGTTTCAAAGATTAATAAGATTATAAATAAGATGTTAAGAAATAATTTTACAAATTAAAGTAAAAATTATATGCGTTAAAGTTAGAATTATTTCTTACTTCTACTTTTACTTACTTTGAACTTTTTACTTAATACAATTATTATTATTTTAAATTAATATTTATTTGATTTTATTAATAAGTAATGCAAGTTTATTTACGTTAACTTCTTTATCATTAATTTTAAGTAATCTTGTCGTTAATTATTAATTTAAGCTTCTATTTTTACACGATTTTTAACGTGATATTTGACGCGTTTTTATCGATAAAAGTTCTAAAAATTATTGCGCTTTTCTTTATAATTTCTTACGTACACATTAATTTATTTCAATTAATATTGTTATCTTCGATAATTTGCATAAAGTAAACAAATAATGTATACAAATAATGTAATACGTCTTGTTTATAATTGACAAGCTTAATTTGCTAGTTCGAAAGTTCGTTCCGAAGCTCTCTCGCGATAAAATAATTTCTCGTAATCAATTTAAATAAAACGAAATAAACAATAATAAAGACAAAAGTATTAAAGACAAGAGTATTAAAGAAAAGAGTGTTAGTAATATTGACGTAAAAAAAATAATGCAAATAAGTAATACATTTTTATCACGTTAATACTCTCGTAAAAGATTTTAAAAAGCATTATATTATCAAAAAAAATTGTAAACGTCTTCAAACAATATAAGCAATTACTTAATAACAAAAGTTGCAATTATAAACAATCTTATATTTAATAAATTTTTATAGTTAATTTAATAAATCAAAGTAACAATAAGTAAAAACTTAAAATAAGTTAAACACAATTTATAAAAAAGTCGCGTTTCTAATTTCTATATATTAAGAAAATATAAACTACTTGTCTTGCTCGTTCGTTAAGCATAACGAGCATAATTGTTCGCGATATTCGTTTATTAAACATGTTAAACATTATGTTTAACATGTTCGTTTCTTAAGTATATTAAGCATAATAATAAATGCGTTCGTAGCGTATAGAATCTAAATTACTAATATAACTTAAATAAGCTTATAACATTATCTCTTTTCTTTAAAGTATTTGTCTCGAAAACTTAATGTTTTTTCATTATGTTTTCAAAAAAGATTAATATCAAAAATTCTTTTTCTCGTAAGAAAGATTTTTTTGACGTTTTAGATTTTTTATGTTTAGCAATGCGTTCTTGTTGCAATTGTGCGATGTCTAATAAAATTTGTTGTGTAAACAATAATTTCAAAAAATGTATAAAATATGTGCGATTAAGTCGTAATTATAATTTGACAATCTTGTTTACTTTAATAAAACAAATTTATAAGAAAAGATTACGTTTAAAGAAAGAAATGCGCGAAGCGCGTATTAAGCTAAGTCATTTGAAAAAATAATTAAATTTTCTAAAAGATAAAAAGAAAGAAATGATTGTAACAAAGTAAAAGAACATCGACGATTTAAAAATAAATAAAGCGTTTTTTGCTAAGTTTTTTGCAAAGACTTCTAAATTATTATTTGATATATTGTTCGAACAATTTTAACTTTCGATTAATTAAAATTAAGCTATGATCTTTTTGTTTAATTTTAATAAAATTTTCTTAGAAGATCTTAGCAACGATTAAGAATCTTCTTTGACTCTTATGTATTTTTTGAGATAAAATATTCTTTTCACTTAATGAAATATTTTTAATTTTTTTGTTATAGAATTTTTTCAACTTTATATTGTTTCTCTTTTTATAAATAAAAATAAAATGTATTTTGTAAAAACGTAATTAAATTCACTAATTTCAACAATAAGATATAAAATACTAAAAATACTTTGATGTTCTTAAACAAATCGAGTTCGTAATTAATTGAATTCTTTGTTTTCTTAACAAGAAACGATTCGACTTTGACATAATTTAATTTTTTGCTTAACTTTTTTGTTTTAAATTTTTTTATAAAAAGATATATATTTTTTTTTTTTTTAGTTAAGATGTTATTTTTCGTTTTTTGTTCTAATATTTGATCGATTTTTTTTGCATTTTTAAGATGTTATTGTATATCTTTTTTAATATTGTTATTCTCTTAATAACTAATTGAGCTAACAAATGCTTTTGTTTTTTTTTCGAAAAGATTAAGTTCCCTATTATAATTAACAAAGAATAAAATTATCTTAATAATATTTAAAATCTTTGCATTTAATGTCAATTGTATTATAAATAAAAACAATACTTAATTGCTAAAAGTATTGTTAACATAATATTTTAAATATTGCTTTAAACTTTAATTTGTTCGTTCTATTTAATTATTTGTAATTAAATAATAGATAGTAAACATTCTAAATTTTGTTTCTAACCTTAAAAAGAAGTCTCTTTTAATAATTAGACGTGAAGAGCTTGTCTTAATTTTGTTCGATTAACAAAAGTTTTTTTCGAAAGATATATTATTAAATATTATATGTTTTAATGTTTTTAATTAAAGTATGCATTAACAATTAAATTTAATACGTCAATTTCAATTTTATTTAACATTCGTAAATTATACATTTTTAGTACTAATCTTTTTAAACATTTTAATTTAAGATCTTGAAATAATTTCTTTTTTATTAATATTTATATTTTTTGACGTTTTTTTTTTCGTAAAATTTATTAATAATATTGCATTAACAAAGTAATTTTTAATAAATTTCTTGTTATAATTTATAAAATTTAGAAAGAATTAAATTTTCTTAACGTTAATAGATAATTTTTATTCTTTAATCGCTCATAATTTTTCGAGATTTATACGTACTTTATGTCGTTTAATAACAAATTCAAAAAAAATTAATTTTTTTTTAATAAAATTCGCATTTCTTTAATTTAACATGTAGATTTTTTCTATTTAGACATTCTAGTACTTTAAAAACATAATTTATATGTTTTTTTAAAATGTTTGAATAAATTATAATGTTGTTTAAGTATGCTATAATAAATTAATTCAAATATTGTCGTAATATATTATTAATTATTTTTTGACACGTTGTCGAAACGTTCGTAAATTCGAATAATATTATTATGTATTTTTATAATTTATATTGTATGCGAAAAGTTATCTTTTATTTCTCTTTTGTCTTTATTCTAATTTAATTGTACGCTTTTCGTAAATTTAATTTGATAGAATACTTTACTTCGAACAATTAATATTAAAGCTCGTTAATATTAAATAATAAATGTTGATTTTTTATCGTAATATTGTTTAGCTTTCAATAATTAACACATAAACGAAGAATTTCGTTTTCTTAAATACAAAGAGAATTAAATATCTTGTTTATAATTAAGATTTTTTAATAATTTTTTTTTTTCGTTTTTTGCTAGATATTCGCCAAGTGTTTTTAGCTTTTTTTTAAATAAAACATATATAAATTCAAATGTGAATTGCTTGTTTAATTTAAGTTTAATTTCGTAATTTTACGATTAATGTTTAAATAAAATCTTAATCGTTTTCTCTTTTTAAAATAAATGCTCTTAATTGCTATATATTTGTAATATGTGCTTTAACAATTTTTTTGCTATATTAAATAATTTAAGACTTTTAAAAGATTCGTAGTTTTCTTTACTTACTTTAACTTCGTAATTTAGTTAATCTTTGTTAATGTTTATTAAGTCGAACTTTATTAAATTATTTTTTTGCGAGAATGCAAGCTCGCTACTTACGATCGAATTTCGATTTAATTTTTTATTTATTATCGAACGCTATTGATGCGTAGATTAGATGTAAATTGCGTAATCACATTGCGCGAATCTAAGTACTTGTGTATTTTAATTAACTTTTAAGTTGTGTTGCTTTAATTAAGACATTTTTAAAACGATATTATAAATAATTATTACACTATATTAAAAATTAGTTTCTCGTAATGTTGTTAAATAGTTATCGATAATAATTTTGTTTCTTTATTTATTTTTTCATTTTTTGCGAGTAACGAGTTTTTATCTACAATTACTAAATTGTAAGTATTAGATTTTTTTTGAATAAAATATTCTTCTCTCTTTACAAAAGCTCTAATTATAAAATTATTTATTATATTAAAATTAATCATTGTTATAAATTAATAATCGTTAATTTTAATTAATGTAATAAAACATTGTGCGTGCGTTGTTAAGTTTAGTTGCTATTGTTAAGCTAACATATTGCGTTTCTTTAATATACTCTTTATTAAGAAATTTGAACTTTTTTTTATTTTTGTGCTATAATTTTTGTCTTAAACGTTTATTTGCATTAAGTTTTCTTTTATTGCTAAATTGCTAACTTTAACTTTCTAGAAAATCAATTAATTTCGTTCTTTTCTTTTAGATAAATTTAACATAAATTGTTGTAACAAATTGTTTAATTAAGATCTACGTATATTGTAAGATCTAATTGTTTTATAATAATATTAAATATTTTTTTTTGTAATAACATTGTTTTTTAGTTTCTTTTCGCATTCGTTTACGATCTTCGATAAATTAATTAAAGTCTTAAGATAATTCGTAATGTCTTTTATACATTCGTGAAAGTTTTTTTAATTATATTTTTCGTTTAAGTCGATAATTAAATTATAAGATTTAATAATCTTTTGAAATGCTTAATTGACTTTTTGCGTAAATGCGAATGTTTTATTTAATAATGTTTTATCTAGAACTTTCTATAACTAATTTGAATTCTTCATCAAATAGTAATTGTCGTTCGATTTAGTCTTAAGAGTGTTCGTCTTTGTGTCAATTTGTTCTTTAATGTTGTTTTGATTATTAATTTTTTTTTAACATAACATTAATTTGTCAACAATTTATTAAGTTTCATAATCGATAGTTTCTTGCGAAGTAATTCGATTTATCACATAAATAACACGTTTTTTGAAATTTGTTATTTTACTTTTCTCTAGAATTTTTTTCTTTGCGTCGTTGAATAAAATTCAATTTTATAAATATAAATTTACGATAATTTAAATTATTATACTTCTAATTAAAACAAGTTTTTTTTTGCTAATATTTAATTATTAACTCAAAGAAGAATCTCGCTCTTTTATAAAATTAATTGTATCGCTTTTTCATAATTCTTTTATATAACTTGTCGTTAAAATTGATGACTACTTTAATAAAATCAAATATATCGCTAATAAATTTATTATCGCACATAATTTCGTTCTTAAAATTGTTTTTAAAATCTTGTCGAAACATTGTTATAAGTGCAACATCGTTTTACTTAATAAAATTAACATATTTTTGAAATTTTGCTACGTAATTTGTTGCAAAAATTCGTTAAATTAAGTGTTAAATTACTCTTTTTGCAATCTGTTTTTCGTTAAATGTTTCGAAGATTCTTTGAAACTCTTTTTTGAAATTATCGAAGTTCGTGAACATTGCACGAGAATTTTTATTATAATTTTTCAAATATTTGCGTAAATTTGATTTAAGCTAATGTTAAGCTCTTTCTCTAAGAAATGTAAATGCGAAAATTGTCTTTTTGTTCGCTAAAACAAGATAAAAGATACAATAAATATTTATTTGCATAAGTTAATATTTTAGAATGATCTAATCTTTATAATAAACGTTAAACTTATTAATTTTTATTTTGTCGTCTTTATTAATAGAGAATTGACGTAATATTGTTAAGCTAATATTCGAAATAAGAACGCGTTAACTTAATATAAACATTCTTAAAGTGTTCAAAGTGTTACGCTAATACTTTTATAAAAAATATTAAAAAAAATTATGTTATTGAAGAGATTTATAAACGTCTTTAGACAATGTAAGCAATTATTTGATAACAAGAATTGCAATTATAAACAATCTTATATTTAATAAATTTTTATAGATAATTCAATAAATTAAAGTAATAATGAGTAAAGACATAAGATAAGTTAAATACAATTTATAAAAAAGTCGCGTTTCTAGTTTCTATATATTAAAAAAATATAGATTGTTCGTCTTGTTCGTTTCCTAAGCATAGCGAACATAATTGCTCGCAATGTTTGTTTATTAAACATGTTAAAAATTATGTTCAAGATGTTCGCTTCTTAAGTATGTTAAGCATAATAATAAATATGTTCGTAACGTGTAGAATCTAAATCACTAATATAGCTTGAATAAGCTCGTATTTATTTTTAATTAATATGTTAATGTTTTGCGATAGAAAGAGCGAAAATAAAAGTTTAAAATTGTCGCACTTCAAGAAATCAAAAGATATTAGAAAATTATCGACTTTTTTATTTCTAAACACTTATTTTAACGTCTAATTAACGAGATACTATACAACAAGATTCAAAATTACAATTGTAAAAAGAATAAATATCGAATTTAGAATTTGATTCTAGATGCACTTTAAGAAGTCGCAAAAGCGTTTATATGCATTTTTTTCTCTAGTAAATGCATTATCTTGTTGCATTATTATTGTAACTACAAAATTTAATTAATATTTTACTTTATATAAACTTAAATCTTGCGACAATTTACGTCAAACGCATAACAATTTAGTTTAAGAATTGTTAATTTATTAAACATTTAATAAAGCAATTTGGTTTTTTCTAGTAATAGAAATTCTAGAGTAATTCTATGTTTTTTTCTCGAACAATTATAATCTATTCTTTGTGCTAGTTGTAAATTAAATTTTCGAAATTCAATTATTAATAACTTTTTTCAAGCAATCGAAGTTATTAAATGCATTATTTTTTTGTATTATTACGAATAAAATTTGTTTATTTATGTTATAATTGTAGATGCGATGTCTTTAATAATATAATACGTTTATTAATAAATCTAATTTAGAACAATCTCGAACTTTATTCGAAAAGAATTCTTTTCTTTGTTTATTGCTTGATTATTATTCTTTTCTTTGCGACATATGTTTTACGATTCGACAATAATTTTCTTTGAATTTAAATTTATAATACGATTATAATATTTAATTATTATAATTTGTTCAATTATTTGCGAACTCATTTAAAATCAATTTTATCAACATACTTTTCGAACAAAACAAAAAGTTCGTTCAATATTTATTAATAACATTAAATATAAAAGCACATCTCGAGTTATTTGCGTTAGCTTAAGAAAGTTCGAAGCGTTATCTCTTTAATACTCTTAAGTTAAATATTTATTCTCTATAATATTAATTCGAAGATATCGATCGTCTTTATTTTGAGTTATACGAAAGCGATAAAATTATCGAAATAAGAATCTTGCAATAGTCGCAATAAACTATAAAAGTATTAATAAAAAATCACATGCATTATTGTATTGCATTATCTTTTTAACAATATTTGTTCTTTGTAATTTTGCTCTTAAATTAGCAATTAAATCGTAATAATATTAAAAATAGATTTTAAATTCGATTTTGTATTTTGTTTCTTAATTAACAACATTACTCTTATTTTTCTTATTTTACATCTTGTAAAGACTTAATTTTTGCGTAGAATTCAAAATGTTAATAAGATTGTATAATGTGTTATCAAATTCTTTTGTTTTCGACTAATATTTTGCAAGCTTTATTAAAACTTTATTGCAAGCTCTTGCTACAATTTTTGTCAAAAAACAAATATTAATTTCAATTGTTTTTTTTAGATGTTTAAGATAATTAAATATCGCATCGAATATTCGAAATTTTAAATAAATATCTATATTAATTGTTTGTGAAACTATAAGAATACATTCGTAAAAAGAATTTAAAATATTGTTAACAAATAAAATTAATTATTATTTACTTTTGTCTAGTTTAATTTGTTGTATTTTTTAGTCTTAAGAATATTTCTTTATTTAAAGATTAATAAAATTGCGTAATTAATACGTATAACGAAACATTAAATAAATAGATTTTCAACGAATACAAATATTTTGTACTAGATTTTGTAATTTTTTTTTTCGATTTGCTTTTAAAAGATTCTAAAGCGAAGTAAACGTTAAATTAAATTATTAATAGCAATTGTAAGAGCGCAAATCTAAATAAAATTTAGCAAATACATTATCTCTTTGCATTATTACAAAAAGAAATATCTTTTTAATTATAACAAACAAGTTTGTACTTTTTGCAATATCTTGAATTTGTGCATTCTTTAATTACATAACAATATTGTTAATTATTGTTTTTAATTCTAAAATCGCAATAAAATCTTATATTACTAAATTAAATAATATAAGTTAAACAAGAAATAAAGTTTTATTGTTTGTTTTATTAAAATTCTCGTCAATTTAAAGCTCTTTCGAGTTCGTCTTTTAAAGTGTTATTATTGCTTGCGTTATCAAAAATAACATCAAGAAATTTGTTTTTAATTTTAAAAAACTTTAAAATCTTTATAAATTTTAATATGAATTAACAATCTATATGTTTAATATTAAGAAAAGTAAATTTAATAAGATATTCGCGAAATTGAAATGCGATATTAATTTAATATATTAATACTTCTAAGTAAACAACTTTTTAAAAACTAGATTATGCATTCAAAGCAATAAAGCCACGTTAAATATTTCTAAGATCTATCTTAATTTTCTTACGAATTTGATTAAAGTTTAAAAAAATTATCTTTAATAATTTCGTACAATTTAGAAATACTAGCTTTAATTGAAGCATTTCTAATAGTTTTTAAAAGTAAAAATTATTAATAATTCGAAAGAATAGATTTAAATCAATAAAAGTCTTATATAATTAATTTTCTCAATTATCTTAAACAAAAAGAACGACAAATTGATATAATTTTTCTTCTAATAATATGTTAGTTTTGCATTATTTATTTGCATTATTAACTATAAATTACACAATTAAAGACTAAATTAATTGCGATTTATAATCTAGATCTTTTTTGTTTTAAGCAAAAGATAAATTGAAAATGTTTCTTTATATTTGTTGTGTTTAAATAATTGTAAACAATAGAATAAATTAAAAGCTTGTGACAACTTTTGCAAATAATTGTGAAAGAACTCTTTATAGTCGAAGTTACTTGAACAAATTTGTTTCAAAACATAGATTATGCTTTTGTATTAATCTTTTTTGCTTAATGTGAATTAACAAGTCTTAATTAAATCTTGTTTAAAATACTCTTGTTAATTGTAATTTGTAATTATTATTCTTGAAATTAAATGTTAACATTTAAATTTTATTTAATATATTCGTTTCTCTCTCTTAGTATAAGTAACGAAAAATTGTCTCTAATTTTGTTTAATGCTTCGTAAAGAATTCTTTTTCTATTGTTGAAAATAAAATTGAGAAAATTTTAATCAAATTGACACGCGAATTAATTAGAACGTAAATTACTAAATAATTAATTGCGCAAAATAAATTCGCGAAAATTATTTTCGATTAAAGATAATAATTGATTTAAAACTCTTAAAAAATTAGATATATTATAAACAAAAGTAATAAAAACAATGTCTTTGAATAATGTATAAAGAATCTCTTCGAAATAAAAAAGTAATGCAAAATAATAATACAAGTAACAATTAAATTAGACAAATTATTATAAAATAAAATGTAATTGTAAACTCGAGAATATTAAGAGAATTTCTCTAGAATAGAAGAGTAATGCAAAATAATAATGTAAGCAATAACTAGTTTAAGTAGATTATTATATAACAATATAAACAAGTTTAATTGTAATCTCGAAGTATATTAAACTATACTCTAGTCAAAATTTCATAATTATAATGACATAAGTTTAAAAATAGTAATTCTTAACATAATAATGTGATTTTTGATTTCTTAACGATTCGATTTGATTTTAATTTTTGAAATCGAAAATCGACTCGATTCAATTTAAGTCGATTTCAAAATAGTTAAAATCGAATCGATTTTTAATTTAATTTCTAAAGTTGAATCGTCGATCTAATTCGATTTCAAAGTTAAGATCAAATATTAAATCAACAATTAATTTATTCTTCTTTGTAAATTGTTAATCGTAATTAAGTTTTTAATTTAGTTGTTAATTTGTTTTTCGCTTGTAAAAGACAAGAAAAGTAGAGATTTTTAATAATAAAGAAGCATTAAAAGTGTTAAAAGCACAATGTCGATTAACAATATTTTAAGTATAAAAGCTAAAATCAATATTGTTATTTGCATCTAACTTGACATTCTTTTTTTTTCAATTTTTGTGTAATTGTTCTTTAATGTTTTTTATCAACTTGTTTTCTTCTCTTCTTTAACAATTGTTAAAACGACTTTGATTCGAATTAGACTATCTTCTTTTGCTTACGAGACAATCGTCGTGTGTTCTTCGAAAATTGCAAGATTTGCAAAGATAACAATAATTGCAAAGACTTTAATTGTCGCGAAGAAGTATTTAAATCAAGAACGTAAAAATAACTTTTAAGTACATCTCTAGACATAACGACGACGACGACGACGACAACGATAGAGAAGATGATTATAATCTTTACAAGCTACGTCTAAACGAGTAATTGAAGCAATTGAATAAGATGGTAAGTTAATTGAATAAGTATTCAATAATTGAATACTGATTTAATTGGGACTGTCAAGCCGCCAGATCTGCTTGCCCTTTTCGGATCACGCTAACTAAATCGGGCAATGTTCAATTGAATAATCGTATTGAATAGAGCTGCGCAACCTGTCTAATGCTTCCCCGCTTCGTCACATCGGTGGGAACTGCCAAATTTATTGACTTGGGCTCCCTTTGGCTCTTGTACGGTAACCATGAGTTGGTACCCCGAAAAGCTGGTCAATCTCTGCCTTTGCCTTGCCATCAATCTCTGTCTCGGTCCTTGCCGATCCTGCAGCGACCTGAAATGCCTCGTCAACCTCCCGGTTGAGCTCTGTCTCCGACGCAATCTTCTTCTCCGTCTTCTCCGCATTCTGTGCTGTCTTCCAAGTCGGTGCGGCGAAGACTTTGTTGGGCAGATTACGATCGTGGTCCCACGCCGAAACCAGATCCGTCAGGTTCACCTGTATCATCTTGACCTTTGCCTCGATCTTAGGAACTTCGCGTGCGATCAGGCCTGCTGGTGGCTGCTTGTTGGCGGGATAGGCCTTGAGACGAACGTGGTTTCCGACTGGTTGCCATTGTATGCAGGCTGCTCGGGCGCTGGTCCAGTAGGCTTTGGTATGAAACCAGAGGATGACATGATCAGCATTGCCACTGGTCACGACTTCTGCATCTCTTACATCGTAGCTCTCCTCATTCAAGGCTTCTTGGATAAACCGCTTAAGGAAACCGATGTTGCCGACATACAGACCGTAAAACGCCATGCCTGTAGATTTTAGCGTTTCGATGATCTAGGTGCAGTGCTGTAGAAGCGTATTTGCTACTTAGCTTGATGATTGCTTGTAGTTTTCTTGATACTGAGATTTCGAGACACTGGCGGGCGAGGAGGGAAAGAAGTTTGTGGGCAGCTTCTTGAATCGGTGGGTAGTTTGAGCACGTGACACGATTTTAGCACAGTTTGGCAGACAATATACATTACTGTGATCTTCCCTTGCCTCTACGACGCGAGTTTCACCATCACAGCGAGGTGAAGAAGGAAATCCGATTACGGACCCTCAGGACGCCTGTTGATTTCTTTGCGCAGCTATCTACCTTGAGAATGACAAGACCAAATAGGGAGGGTGCGCAGCTCCAATTGTAACAGTGATACAATTGCTTTTGCGGGGGCTGTACCGTACTTTACATTAAGCGTCGGGATGTTTTTCCTCCGTGCCAAGTCGACCGAATTGGGCAATTCGGGAAGCTCCACCCGTACCCGAAATTCTGAACATCAAAACTTCGCAATTTATTGTTCTTCTTTGCACTTCTTGTACACGCAATGCGCTATCACAAAAGTTGCTAAGATAATTGCACTGTTTATAAAACTCGTTCTACGCTTTCTATTGATGTCAAAATTATTAAAATCGAATCGCTTTTGATAATGATAAAGTAGAAAAAGCAGTTAAGTCAATCGTTTTGAGCATCAATTGAATTACTTTCAATTGTATTATTGTTTCAAGTTTTGTAACAGTGATACAATTGACGGATTGCCTCTTTGGGCAAGTCGTATTCTTGCATTTCAACTACAACCCAATCTGGTAATCCTTCAATTGTATCACTGTTACAATTGGAGCTGCGCAACCTCCCTAATGCCCTGTATGCTAAATATAATTTGTAGGTACTTCTGGTACTCCGTTGATGTGTAACAGCCAACTGGATCCAGTCTCCAACCCTACACGCATGGGAATAAGACAAAGCCACTGCCCTGAAATCAGGCGCTTTTCGAACAATACTACCTGAGTAAAACCAGCTATGGTTTTGGTACTCTCTGCCCGTAAATGCAGGCAAAATTCTTTGCCTAAGGACTCAGACACAGTGGTAGCCACGTCATTGACTAAGTTGGTCATGTGGGTTATGTGCTTTCATCATCGTCAAGGTTGCACCCTCAGTTCAATGGCCCCAGAGAACTTTTTTTTTGACAATCCAGCAGACTCAGACGTTGTCGCGCAACCTCTTCATTGACTTCGAAGGTCGTAAGAGATATACGGGCGATGAACTCTCATCACGGTCAGATTTTAACCAACAGCAAAGACTCCTCCGCTAAGCCGAAGATCCAGAACGCCTGATGCGCAACTGTACCTTTGCCGTCGTGCTGAAACGCCCTTTCCAAGAAAGAGTGTGGAGTTCCCGCCCGACAACAGACTGTCCTCAAGAAAACCTTGGGGACAGGATCACCAACACCGCGAATCAGCCACAATTTCACCCTCCAGTATATATTTTAATCAGCGGCAAAGGCTCTGGAGCTGAACATCCAAACCATGAGACTTGGGATATTTCCCTACCGTTGTTCTGGAGAGCTCTCTGGCGGAAGGAATACAAGTCGCGCCGAACAAATATCTCTCGGTCCACCGAGCCCTCCGCCAATCGAACCCTCTGCTTACAGAACCCTCTGCTCACAAACCCTCTGCTCACAAAACCCTCTGCTCACAGAACCCTCTACCCACCAAAAGAAGCCCATGAAGCGCCGCTCACGCGCAAAATTGTCACTCCCCAGCAGACGCAACGTCTGTGTACAGCGATTGTCCAGCGACCACAACGGTCGAAGGGGCAATACTGACAAGATTTACACATTGTCATCCTGTACCAACAGCAAGGGCTATGGAAGTGTGCCTTTACCGTTCGTTCTGGGGAGCTCCTTGCAAGAAGGATTCATGGTTCCCCTCTAAGTCTCCCCTCAGCCCACAAGGACAACACGCCGATTCAAGAAAAAGCCTTCAGAGATACCCGCGGACGGGGACCCCTCAGCTTTGAATGAAATCAAACCAAACATAATCCCTCAGCTCTCAAGAAGGCCTACCAAAGTAGGCCTCTAATCTTTCAAGGAAACCCCTCGGAGTCTGTTGGCGTCCACGCGCTGCGACCAGTGCCGCAAGTACAGTGGACCCACTGATGACAAGCCATGAATGCAGGAGACAATGCGTAACAATGACCACGCCCAGTGGTCCCATTTGAGGCGGACAGCCCCCAGAGACATCCAAAAAAGTAACGGGACATGACGCCAAGGGGCATCGAAGCTGCACATAGGAGAGTAATACCAGAGGCATCGTAGCTGCACGGGAGGTTTGATGTCAAAGTACATTAACACTCCAGAGGAGTAGAACCCCAGGTACATTGATGCTGTACCAAGAGTATGACGCCGAGGGGCATCGAAGCTGCACAAAGGAGAGTGACGCCAAGGGGCATCGAAGCTGCACAAAGGAGAGTGACGCCAAAGGCACCGTAGCTGCACGGAAGGTTTGATGTCAAAGGACATTAACGCTTCACGTAAGTATGACCCCAGGTGCATTGAAGCTGCACAAAGAGTATGACGCCAAGGGGCATCGAAGCTGCACGGGGAGAGTGACGCCATGGGGCATCGAAGCTGCACGGGGAGAGTGACGCCAAGGGGCATCGAAGCTGCACGGGGAGAGGTAACAAAGCCACAGAACCCACAGAAACCCACAATGGTAGATATATGAGGCCGAAGCCCCGGATTACAGCAGTAGAAATCCGCCCGGATTCGAGACAACACTCAATGTTACCAAGTCCTGAATACAGAGGAGTGGATCCCCCCTGGATGGGCCTTGGGCAATGCGTGTGCTGAAGCCGGATTTCATCCTACACTGGTCATGAGCCAGCTGCTGCAATGGGAGGGAAAGAAGAAGAAGAGAAGATTTTTCCCAGTGCGAGAAGCATATCAACGATTTGCCACACCGCCTATTTCCCGGTCCGGTTCGTCCGTCAGCTTGTCGCGGACAATATCCACTTGATTAGAGAGTCTTGGCTGGCGCTTGCGGAACTCTCTGCTAATCGGAGTCTGCTCCACCGGCAATATTGACAGTTTCGTCCCCACATGTGGAGAACGGGGATGATAAGGAGAGTGGTGGGGCGTTATGACATGTCGGATACGATGCGCAATCATGGGGACAGCGAAGGGCGCCGAGGAAATGTAGACAGGTTGAGCAAAGGAGTTACAGCATCAGCACTCGTAAGGAAAGTAGACTGCAGAACAAGCTCTACGCCCGGTAGGGAAATGTAGAAAATAATCTGGCACCTTGAATACTTAGGGACTCGGCGGGTGCTTGGAGCTTAGCGACTACATTTGCTGGCTATGAGAATGTCATGATAGTTAAGGTAGTCCCTCGATCGAATCAGCTCATGGGCCTCCAGCTATTTGAAAGCTGAAAGTTTAGTGTCGCGAAATTTGCAAGATTGCTGGAGAATTCTCCATTTTGGTGAAGCCTGCAAAATAATAGCATAATGTAGGATCTCACCACCTTAGGAACCACTAGCCGGAATGGACTTTGATATGCAAGTAATGAGAACGCATCGCGAGATCGTAATCCACGGGTCTTGGGTCACTGTTTCCGCGGAGCCATCAGTCATTCTCGCCATGTATTGATTGCTCCACGATGTTGCAGTCCTAGTCCTACAATATTTAATTGTAAGGGAAGACAGCTTGAATATAGTCCCACCTTCGTGTGGGGCAAATATTGGCCTGTGCGTTGGTAGAGTGCTCCTTGCAGAGGCTTTGAAATGACGTATTCACGGTTTGCTGATGGATCGAACAGGAGCCATTGCCCAAGTACTTAACATGTAGGAAAACTTTGACCGGTATCACCCTTTTATGTAGACATCCAACAGGGGAGGCACAACTGAAAGCAGCAAAGGGAAGATCCTTACGTAAACCTTACGCAGACACATAATACCCATAGCTGCCAGCGCAAGGAATGCCATGGTGCATCGATACTTAGTACGAATGAAAGATAGGGCGAAGGGCTGTTGAAATCAGAATACAGAGATGTCAGGGTGTCGCGGCGTTTTGGCCAGTTGTACGAATTTCTACAAGGGCTCTTGCAGTCCGAAGACATCGTAGGAGAGTAGATTGAGAGCAGATACATGGATGGTCCGCATCATGCCCGTTGGCTACTTATATTAAACATTGCCTCAAAGCAGTACATCGCGCAGAGCGAAAGATAGTCCACGAACTCACGGCTCCGTACTGGTCGAGCTAAACCGAAACCGGCATAGTATTATTCCACCGCGGGCACTTGTGGTCATCCCAAATTCTTCTCCAGATATTTATTCACAATTGGCAGCTTTGATTATGGCGAGTCTATTGGTCATCAAGTCTATTGCTATGTCGTCGCGACCTTCCTTCGAAAGGACCTATTGCTCGGATTTGATCTTTGAGATCGACGGAGCGTAGTAAAATGTCTAAATGCTCACTTGAGGGTAGAAGGGGAGACAGTCGGGAAACAGGGTCCTTCTTCAGACGACTATTAGCGCTTTCATGTGTGTCTGCAAAGCTTGGCATTAGGGAAAGACTTAATCCCTCACCACCGGCACATATATATCACAAGTCACCTTCCCAATTACCGCCATTGCATCTATTGATCTAATTAGCACACTAAAGCTTCTGTTTATATAACTTATCAAATTTATACAATTTTTAGACCTGCAATATGCCTCCTCAACGTTGCAGTCAAGGCCTCGCCCCTTCTTATTAGTCTATATGTGATGCCAGCCCCCAATGACCAACGGACACGTCACCAGTGCCAAGCCATCGTAGTGGCGGCTTGGCACCGTGCAGAGTTTTCTCCCTGAGGATTCCCTCCCAGAATCCTCACGGATTAATGCCTCTCTGAACTGCAGTCCTACATACTACGTAGTCTCGCCTTTAGTGCGCCGGTGTAGCGACGTCTTGTCACACGTCCGTACACAGCCTTACACTATATCGCCTTGTATCTCTAATAGATAAAGATAGTCTACTACTTATGTTGCTATTATTCTTGAGAACAAAGATCAAGAAGTTGTAGACAACAATTAGATATCTTTCTTTTCTTTTTCTTCTTCTCTTGCTTCTTTTGCTTCTCTATTAAACAATAATTTTGCTATTGATAACAACAATCGCGATGCTTTTGCAAATATTTCTACTTCTTTATTATTAACTATATAATATTGTTGTATAGAATTTACATTAACAATATTTAAAAGAAAGCAATAAAAGCGTTAAGTAAAGAATTATATTATTTGCAAAACTAGATTAATCGCGAGAAATCGAAAATATTACGTGAGAGCATTAAGATTCGATTTCTCGATTTTTTTTTAAAATCGAATTGCTTAAAATAGTAACTTTTCGACTAAGCTAAACTTATTATAGTAACGCAAATTTAGATACTACAAATTTGGGCTAGCTTCTTTAAGTAATTCGATTTTATTCGATTTCTTAATAATTCGATTCAATTTCAAATTTGGAATTAAATATTGAATTAACAGTTAATCTATGCAAAACAAAGTTTACTATTTATAATTTACAAAGTATTGTTGTTAAAGAGAAACTCTTTAATATTGTTGCTTGTAATTTTGTTAATAATATTGTTTGTAAACGCAAATACAAAATAAACAAAAAAATATTAAATATTTGTATAAAAATAGAAGTGCAACAAAAGAAAAAGCAACGCAAATAAATAAAAAATATTAAAAAATATAATAAAGTCGAGACTCTTTATTATTTTTATAAAAAGTATAAGATTTAAAAAAAGTTAAATTAATTGTTTAATTCTAAATTAAAAAAGTTAAGAATAAAGAAGAAGCACAATAATTCTAAGATAGAAATAAAATTCGATTTCTATGTTAGCAAACGTCTAGAGTAAACTTACACTACAATTATATAAACAATTAACAAGTTTAATATTTAAACTTTCGAACAATTGTTTAATAAGAAATTCGATAAATACAACATTAATAAGAGTTAAATTTTGCACAATACTATAATAATTGTTAGAACAAAGTATATAAAAGTTATGCAAATTTATTAATCTATTAATAACATTTTAGTATCTTAATAAAGCAAAGTTGTTAATATAATTAGAATTTAGACAACAAAATTCTATTCTAATTTAATAATTAAAATTAAGACTATTGTTATTATTGACAAAAATTTAATTAGTTTTTCTATTTTTATCTTATTAAAGCAGTTATATATTAATCTATTTTTAGATTTTTTAATCAATAATATTATATTAAAGACTAAATTTACTAGAACGAATTAATTATTAAAATAAACAAGAAGTAAAGCAAACGTTATAAAGAATGTAAGCAATATTAATTATTAACTTATTGTCTATTAACAATGTTACAACAAACGCTATATTTATTAGAACAACTATTGCTTTATTAATTATATTAACAAACATTATAATATAAAGACTTCGAAACAAACGCAATAATCTAAATTTATTATTAATATGAAAGCAAATATATCTATATATAAATTATCGCAAGAGTTATATTTGTTGTAAACAAATTAGAGAGACAAGATAACTTCTATAACTTGTATTTTAAAGCAAAGCAAATATACAATAATAATCGTAAGGAAAAGAGCAACGTTAATAGTAATTTAAAGATTTATATATAGTTTTAATAATAAATAACGAAAATGCAAATTTAGAAAAGTATTAATAAGAATATAATAGATTTAATATCTAAGAAGAATGCTTCGATAATATAACAACAATCTATATATTAGCAATAATCTATATATTATAGATTGATTGTCAAGTCGAATTTCGATTCTAACTTTAGAAATCAACTCGACTTGTCGATTTCAACATTAGAAATCGACTTAAAACTTAATTTGATTTCTATTATTTTGAAATCGACTCGATTCGACTTAACTCGATTTTCGATTTTAATATTAGAAATTGAATTAAATTGTCAAGAATATCAAGAATACTAAAAATAGTATAAATTTAGTTTAAATTTAGATTTTTTTAATTGTTTTCTAAGTAATGCACAATAGTAATACATAATATAAAAACAATCTAATATATTTATCAATTAATTTAAATAAATTAACTATTTCTATTAAACTATCAATTAATTGTTACTAAAAATAATAAAATTTACTAAAAATAATAGTCTTGACAATTTGAATTAATTTTTTGAATCGAGTTTCGATTTTAAGTATAGAAATCGATTTGAATTGTCGATTTTAACTTTAGAAATCGAATTGTCAAGACTTTCGAGTTAGATTAATACAAATTGTTAAGATTTGAGTCAAGTACTCGATCTAGACTAATCGCAAGAAACCGAAAATATTATGTAAGAGCGTTAAGATTCGATTTCTCGATTTTTTTTTGAAATCAAATTGCTTAAAATAGTAACTATTCGACTAAGCTAAACTTATTATAGTAATAAGCTAGCTTCTTTAAGCGATCCGATTTTATTCGATTTCTTAACAATTCGATTCGATTCTAAAGTTGAAATTAAATATTGAATTAACAATCAATTTAACTTAATTCAAACTTAATAATTTAATTCGACGCAATTAGTCTAATATATTATCAATAATCTCTATGTTAGTTTTAATTGTCAATATATTATTTATCTAGTTATATATCTATATTGTCGAACTTTGCAAATTATATATAAAACTAATATTAATAGTTTTAACAATTATATTAGTATTTGCAAATACAATCTCTATTATAGTAAATACTATCTATTGTAAATTTTGTGCAATTAACAACAATTAAACAAAAGATTAAATCGATTGCTTTTATTTCTTCTTCTTTTTCTTTATTTGTTGTTCGCAAATTAAGTTTTATTAATATAAATATTAATAACAATATTCTTATTAAAAAGTTCTTCAAATAAATTCTTGTAAGACTGTGTACGAACGTGTGACAAGACGTCGCTACATCGACGCACACAAGACAAAACTACATAACATGTAGAACTATAGTTTAGAGAGACATTAATTCGTGAGAATTCTAGAAGAAAATCCTTAGGAAGAAAACTTTGCACGACGCCAAGTCGCTACTACAAGGGCTTGGCACTAACGTGTTTATTAGATCATTGGTCGCTAACATTACAATTCTTAAGAAAATATTGTCAAATTGTTATGTTAGATTAAGAAGAATATATAGTATTGTCGAGAATTAAGAGTAAGCAATAGATAATCTAAAGTTAATAACAAATTTCTTCTCTATATTGTATTGTATTGCTATCGAAAAAAATATATCTAATAAAGCAATATATAAATTTAAGATAAAGTTAGTTTTGTTTAATTCTTATTATAGAGTTGCAAAGAGATTATTAATAGTTGTCTAAAACAATAAATCTATTAATAAAAATAATAATAACATAAATAATAATAATAAGATAGAAAACAAAAAGAAGAAGAAGAAGAAGAACAACAAGAATAAGATAATCTAATACTAGAGAGAATAGATTTATTTTGTATCGAAAACAAGATATTTCTTATATATATAATATTATTTAAAAAGATCTTATTTATTTTAATTTGTAGACTTCGATAACTATTTAATTTGTAGACTTTATCTAATTTTTTTCTAAATATACAATTAATATAAAGATATATTAGAATATATATTTGTTTAATTCTATATTTAATGCAATTTAATATAACTTTTATAAATATTTTCGATCTATTACTTAAACTAAAATCGATTTATCTATATCTAAATTTAATCTATCTCGAACTATCTCTTTAAGATATATGCACTTTTATCTCTATATTTAAATTTTCTCTTTTTTCTTCTTTATATCTATCTTGATTTTCTACTTCGCAAGTCTTTTATTTAACTTTTATCTATTTGTCTTAAATATATATTGTTTATTAATGCTATATTTGAAGTACTTATGCGCAAAACAATTATATCGACTCTTTTTAATTGCGTATTGCAAATATATATTAAAGTTATTAAAAAATACAAATTAAATAATATTCTAATATTGTCTAATTTACGCTTTTTATATATTAAAACTTAGTTCAATTATATTAAAACTTAGTTCAATTATATTAAAGTTTAATAGATATAAAGATAGATATTGAATCTTGCAATTATAAATTTTAATAATCTCTTTAACATGTAAGTTAAGATATATATTAATATTGTTTATAACAACAATACTTTGCAAAGCTAAAAAGACGTTGCAATAAAACAATAGATTATTTAGTATTTATTTTAAAATAATCTTTATATTATATTGATCTTTGTAGATTATTATACAAAATAGATATTTATTTACAATATAGATTAAAAGTATGCTTTAATAATAATCTCTAGTTAAATTTGCATTATATCTATTATTTTTATCAATAAAAATATATATTATATATCTTTATTTTGTTATTTTGTTAAATATAGTTTTGTAAATAAAGACAAGTTACTTTGCAATAATAAAAAGAAAATTCGTTAATTAAATCTTGCAAAGCTTTTTTTTCTAAAAATATTTAATTTATTGTGTTTACTTTTTACTTAATTGCAACTTCTTTATAATTCTACTTATTATTAATATTAATATTAATATATATATATTTTATTTCTTTTATAAGAATTAGATTATTTTTTTCTATATTGTTTATAATTGTTTCTCTAAATATACAATTAATAACTCTTCGACAATACAATAAACTTGACGTAAATTACTTATAACTCTTCTACAAGACTTAAATACTAATTTATATATAAATAGATTTTCTTATATTTTATAGATTGTTCGAGTCTTATAATAAATTTTGTTAGCAATAAATTGTAATTGTTAATACAATAGAAGATAGCAAACAATGCAAGATTATAAGACAAAAAGAAGAGTTGCAAGCATGTTGACAACAATAAAAGAAGAATACTAATTACTTGAAATGCAATAAACAAGATATATAGAAGCTTTAGTTTTCTAATTAGATCAATAGATGCAATAGCAATAGTTGAAAAGATAACTTGTAATATATATATATTAATAGTAAGAAATTAAATCTTTTTCTAATGTTAAGCTTTGTAGACACACATAAAAGCGCTAATAGAATAGCATCTATTTATGTAAGCAATATTTTCATTTTCTTAAGCAAGACTAGACGTCGTTGATGAAAATTTACTTTTACACATATAAACATCTTGCAAGTGAACGAGGAAGACAAGACTTAAAGACAAAAATGATGTGATTTATTCGTAATTGTACGAGTCGAAAGTAATAGAGAGACGAAGAGATTTAGTTACTTCTTTCCCTACTAGTCATGTCTTTTCCTTGAACGTTGATATGCGTGATTGAGTTAGACTGACCGCGTTGACCCGGAAATGTCACGTGCAAATGCCAAGACCCGGGTCAAAAAAAAGTCGAGGAATCGAATCGCTCAAAGTAGTTTAGTCGATTACTATAAGTAGTTTAGCGCAAAGCGCGCTAAACTAATTTGAGCGATTCGATTCCAAAAATCGTCGCGACCCGGTCTTGGCGCCGGGTCGGGCCAGAGGGGTGATATCATAACTCGGCCCGATGGTTAGTCTAGATTGAGTGCTCTTTTGAGCATCTATCGAACGTCCAGCTTCTGCTCTCGCGCTCTTATCGTGCGGAGTAGATTTCTGTGTCGCAATTGAGAAAGTGAAAAACGATTTAATTTGAGTAACACATCTAAAATTTCACTTTGCAAATCTATTATTAACGCAATTGATAATATTACGATGTCAAAATTCTACTGCTAATACAACTTGATATGCTCTACAATCTTTGCAAAATTGTAAGACATAAACTTCAAACGTGCATTGTAGAATCAAGAGTCTAAAAATTCTTAAAATCTCGCTCAAACTATTTTGCGACACAGAAACCTGCTTGACACGATAACAACTCTAAAATTCGAAAAAGTCTTAAACGAAACAAAAGCATTTTTACAACTTGCGTCAACACACATCTATATATCTCAAAATTATGCACAAGTTGTAGAGCATATCAAGTTGTATTAGCAATAGAATTTTGACATCGTAATATTATCAATTGCGTTGATAATAGATTTGCAAAGTGAAATTTTAGATGTGTTACTCAAATTAAATCGTTTTTCACTTTCTCGACTGCGGCACAGAAACCTGCTCCGCACGATAGCATGCCCGTAGGATGCGCTTTTCAAGGCTTGACCATCGTCACCTAATGTCCCCTTCCAATTCGCTTTTTGGGTGAGCAAAGCAAACAATCTGACGGTCTACCTCTTCAGCTATGGGCAATCACCGCTTTATTGATTCGTCGTGGTTCCGGTATCACGCCTCTTGATAGTTTTTATGCCCAGAAAATCTCAATCAATCCTGATCTGTGGCTGTATGGTTATGGTTGCATTTCGAAGGAACTTTTACAAGGAACAATAAGTTCGATGTGAGTACCGGCCAAAACAAGGCCGTCTCCTTGAACATCGCGTGCGTGACCACTGAATCATTGACTTCATGCCATGAGCTTGCCGCACACGGCCAAATCCTCTCACTACTGCTGATATGCAAGACTGCTTCCTGAGACGGACGTAGATGAAGGCCTTAAGCGAGCCACTAGCGGAATATTCCAAATACTCACTATATTGTCCGCCGAATCCGCCCTTCGCACCCAGACTTCTTGTCGTCGCACACTCAATCTTCGTTTGACGCTCCAAAGGTTCTGTCTGAAATAACTAAGGCTAACTTATCAAAGGATCCTCGGGCAAACAGCATCGAGAAATCTACTAGCGGTAAGGGTGGTTTTAACATCCACTCGACGCGCGGGGCTTACACCTGAATAGGCAAACATCAAGTCATACGAGCACCCGAGACAGTCATCATGTCTCCCGGTCTCAACAAAATCTATACCGCGGTCTTTGGCAACGTAATCGATCGACTGGCTCTCGTTAATGGCCTCAACAATGCAGGCTACAAGATAAGGCTCGAGGATATAATCTACGAGCCAGCTAAAAGCGAAAGAGTGCTAATTCGCTTCCAGAATGGTCATTTAGGAAAGGCTGCCGTCAATGCGCTTCAGGGTTTTACCCTCAATGGCAAGAAGCTTTGGGCAAGTGGCGCTAGCAAAGAATACCAGATTGGTGCCTACGATTCAAGGGGGCCTACCCCTCAAGATCAGAATCCAGGAGCCGCTGACATTCAAAGGTGTGTGACAGAAGCCTCTGTCAAGCCGGTTCGCAAAAGTGAAGGAAAAGCAATAAAGTCTCCGATAGCCGAAGAAGCAGGCATTTCGAACAACGATGATGACGAAGACAGCGGAGAAGACTCGGTCGAAGAACAGGATGACGACATGGCCGAAAGCCAAGACGAAGAGCTGGACGAAGCCCAGGAGCAAGACCTGGCCGAAAACCAGGGCAAAGTCCAGGACGAAGAGCCGAGCGATGACTCGGGCTCATCGACCGAGGAGGAAACATCCGACTCCGAATAGGCGTCTATCCATGAACGGTGTCGAGCTGAGCTCATAAACACATGCAGTAGCTACTGCTTTGGGGCAACATCCCCTCGAAGAGTGCTAATATCCACTCCTTTATCTTGGCTTGACGCAGCCTCGATGCTCTTAGTGCAATGTCACCTTGAGGAACAATCTTGGTCCAATGAGGCCTTGATCCAGCTTGGTCCAATGAGGCCTTGAAAACTTCATGGCCCATGAGGCCTTGATGAATGCTCGTGGCTTTGTCTACGACTTTAGCTTATAGATGTCGATGAAATTGATGCTTATGGCTAATCTGTGCCTCGTATATACTGTGACTGTACGCTATGAAGTGATTCCCCTTATACATATATCCCCTCCAGGTGTCTCCACTACTCGCCAACAATATCACACTCAATCTCAGACTGGCTGGTACAGTCTCTCCGGTTTGGAACGCCATGCTCCGTACCCCCCTGCCTCTTGTCGTGGCCAACGTTCCCCACCCAACCCCTTGACCTTACGTATAACAGTGAAAGCACCCAACCTCCAGAGCGGCAGCCATCTGCCTAATTCCCAACATCCAGCTCTCCACCCATTTCATGCATCTCATCAACCCAGAATCGTACAGGGCCTTCTAGATTTGGTTTATCCTCTGGATTCTGCAGCTCCGGTTCCTTGCCCTGGAGAAGGTTTGCGATGTTCAGCCTCGCGCTCGTGACCACGTTGTGCGTAAAGCCCTTCTTCCTAACATTTGTATCCGTCACAACCGAAAGATCGCTGTCGCGATTTATCGGTCCAGCTGCGCCATGGGAGTTGATGATCTGCGGGAAGACGGAGAGACACTTAAAGTGTGGGTCGTCACGGCACATGTCGCTCACATCCAGATCATAGGCGGCCCATGCGGTTCGGGTGTTCTGGCGATGTAGGAGCTTCTGGGCGCCTCGGTATGAAAGAGCATAGGCGAAGGTACAGCAACCCTCGGAGGCCTCGAAGACGGCTCGAGCATTGTCGCTATAGCTCGTCATGTTTGGCTTTCCGCCGTAGTTGACGCGGTGCTTGGGAGCTGGGACAGAAGGATCGTTGTCGATGATGAAGCGACTGGATTCTGGATCGAAGCCGGTGCCGCAATGACCTGGCCAGAACAGATCCCAATCCCCGTAAGGGCTGTGCGGAATCTTCGAGGGAGAAGACGGGTCCTTTGAGAGATATCGTGTCCCTTGGGCGATTTGAGAGAGCTGCGTCTTGATAGACACGTCCCAGTCTGTGTCGTCCTCGAAAATCATGGCTGAAGAGATGCCATCCTCGACAATCTTGCGAAGAACATTTATATGAGCTCTCCAGCTGCCAATCCCGCGGTTCCTTGCGTCCCCCATCTTGGTCGCATCGAAGGGAAGAGCCTTGTCAGGTACGGTTGCGCCATCTACGCCATCGATTATCTCCACTTTAAAGCCACTGATGGAAGCCGTGAGGACAAAGGCATCTCGCTTGTCCGGGCGCGAGGGAAGGTTTAGGATGAACAGCTTCTCAAACTTTTGCGACAGAGGCCAGTCAGCAAATGGGGACAAATGGTGGGGTGAAGGACTTACACCTAGCGTGGAGTTCTGTATATCCGAGAACGATTGGTCGAACGCTTCATGACCTGGCTTCGACGATGCACCAAAGCCAAGGTTGCTTTTCGAGAAACTGGCGAGATGGCTGGAGCGCCATAAGCCAAACATGGCGATCACAAAGACAATCGGCAGTACGAATCGCGGACGCCATAAGCCTCTACCTAATGGATTGTCGTTCCGGAAGGCCATTGTGAACGGGGAGGGAAGAGGAGAGCATGAACGAGGATTCGAACCAGAAGACCAGGGGAGGGGAGAGCGAAGGCAAGGCATTATGGGCATGTTGGTTTAAGGAAAGGGAAGATCGTATTCATGATGAATCGCAACAACTCCTGCAGGACGCCATGATGCTGGGCTGAGCTTGAATAGTGCTCGGATATGGTACGACGGTACCAGGTACATGCAACTGTTTTGGATGGGCTACTTTTAGCGTTTCAGACCAGCGAGCAGTTCACATGTGGTGGTACATCCACTTTCTTCACCACCCTTGCCTGTATTTGCGACTCCTAATCGCGCAGGCATTGACGGACGAAATTCAGATTACTAACCCGCGATTACCTCAGTGTAACATCCTGTTGCTGTTGTTTTTGCGCATCCATTACTACGCTAACTTCTGACTCAAACTTTAACCTGTAGCCATTGTCTTCGACAGGCTCTCCGAGCGACGATTGCTTCGAGCATGCTCTACATTACTCCAATGGCGAACAGGAATTGCTATGGGAAGCGTGATTATACCGAGAAGAGAATTTGCTTATCTAGCGCTGTCGGCGCTTTTGTTCGAACGATGACCACTGACCAGAAGGTGTGAGCTAATATTGGCTTATATTATTCCACATGCAAGTACTTCTGGGCCTCGCAGTAGGATCATCTCAGCCACCTCGTATCAAGTAGCGGATGACTAGTTGGATGTTGGATCGAGAGATTGGCGAAAGCGGTGCGACGGCGACCAACGCTGAAACGGAAACCAACATCTGCGGCACTGTCGTGATTTCTGACTTGTCTGAGCAAACAGATGGGCTTCTTGCGCTGCGCTTGCCAGAATGTCCTAAAAATGCGCAATTGGTCGCTCAAACGAGGTCGAAAGTACTTCGTATGCGGCGGGTTAATTGTTATTTCTGACATTGTTTATTTTGCCTAGCCCTCACCTTAATAAACCCTGTCAGAAATAACATTTAACTCCCCGAACACGAAGTAAGAACATTGGGGTTTGTGAGATCTCGCAGTCACTGGCCGAGATAAGGGAATTGATCGTCTGTCTATGGGTTACCTTAGTGATAAGATTTGGGGCCCGAGAAGAAACGAGCTAGACTGAAATAAGTCTGACATGTCGAGCCAAGCTTTCTTGGCAATCGCGTTCTGTCGCGTCCACCGCGTCGATTCTCTATAACTTCTTCCATCTCTTTCACCTTATTTAGTCGGTCCCACCACTCGTGCTTCCGACCTTGACTCTTTCTACTCAGTCTTCTTCAGGACATCCACCTCGCAAGCATGGCGCACGCAAGCGCTGATAAGCATTTAAGCTCACACGAGGCATTCGAACGCAACCTCCCAGACCTTTCCCCTGTCCCTGCCATCCTCACGGTCATTGATGAAATAGCACCGAATACCCTCCGAGAATGCCTGAAACTCATTTGCCAGCGCACCATGGAAGACGCGAATATGGTCTCCATCATGCTCGAGGAGGCCAATTACTGCGACCTCGACGAAGAGGAGGAAGAATACACTTTAGATTACCAGCCCTACAAATGCGAAGACCCCGTGGCCGACGTGATGTTCAAGGCGCTTTTAGCAAGGACGGTTCATCTGGACCAAACGCATAAAGCTTAGCAGAAAGCCGAAAAGAAGGACCGAAAGAAACAGATGAAGCAAGAGCGGGAGCACTTAAGGGCCGTTCAGAGGAAGCGAGACGCACTCGCGGAAATGGATCACGACAAACGAAGCCTAATCAAAGAAGCTTCGGCTCTGGTGAGCCATATTCAAAAGCTTAGGGAGTATGGTGATGGGCAAGCCATCGAGCAGACCACGAAAATCATGAGGATGAAAAGCAACGCGGCTGGCCAGCTCTCGAATCAGATCGCCGCTCTGAATGCCATTCCGGTCAAAATGGAGACTTGCGGACACTGCGGTGAAAGGTTCGACGCCAACAGGAGCGAACCCCAGTCTTGTCGCCGGCATCTTGGTAGCCGGCAAACTCCTAACGCTGCTTACCGAAGACATGGCTGACAATTGAACAGGAGCTCTCGAGCTGGACCAGAAAAGCGATCTTTGGCCTGGCAATTGGGATGTGAGCCGAGATGATATTGGGGGCCTCATGTACCACATGACCAAGGACCTCAGAGAGTGTTCGCATGCCAAGGAGCACCAAGCCAGCCTTCCGTTCTTCAAGTGGACCTGCTGTGATCGCTCGGGAAATCGTCAAGGTTGCAATATCGGCAAGCATCTAGCGACAACGTATCCAGCCTGTGTTACCGGCTGAAGGAACACTAATCCTAATGCCTGATACGGACGCAAGGTTAGGAGACACAGGCAGGCGGGTGAGTACTGTGGATTGCATGGGCGAACAGTAGGGAACAAATTGGATATCTGGCCTCGACATAATACGACCTGTGGAAAAGGTAGTCATCTCTTAGGCATGTTTGGACATTTCTCCTATATAAAATTCTTTTTGTCATAGGTCTCGGGCTTAATTGGAAGGTTTAGAGTTTTGCATTCTTAGCTTGGGAGGCTATGTATAGATAGCATTGATAGAACAGCATAGCGTTAGCATAAAGGTATATTGGGCTGCTCCTGGGGATTCTTGCCTTTTTACAGCCCACATTTTTCAAGCGCATTGCCTTGCACAAACATCATTTCTTCCCAGGTACCGGCTGCACTTAGAGTTAAGTAGGCTGTGCTTCTCTCCCCAACCCACCAACATCCCAACCCAAGGACACTTCAACGCATTCCCCTTCCCAGCGAACTTCTCCACTCCGCAGCTCCTCGGATACAGTCCCCAAAAAGAACGCGCGATGCCCGCCAACTGAATCTTAACATCACAAAGGAGATGCCGCAGCCTCACTACATGTCCCCAGAACGTCACAAACCTCTCAAGCAGATTTCCGGGCCGAGAAATCAATTCCATCAGGTTTCCGGCTCGAGCAGCGAAGAGATTCGGAGTTTGTGACTTGACGCTGCGAATTTGCGTTTCCACCAGGAGCACGAAGTGATCTACAATCAGAACATTCAGCAGCCATACACCTGTTCTTCAACGGCGAAATGGACAATTCCATTCGTAATGTATCTCCGCAAAAATTTGAGGCATCAATCGGTCCTCGATCTGGTGGACGCTAACCGCTTCGAGGTTTCCCGACGTTGTCGTCGAAGGTTTTCCCGGAGGAAGGGTCACCATAAGTCCGTAACTACACGCTTTGAGGTTTGCTTGTTCTCTTGTCGAATTCCTGGGACTCGTTCAGGTTTTCCTCGTCTGTCGTTGAATTCGGGGGGATTTTCCACAGGGGTTGGGGGGATCTAGCCCTCTGGGCTTCTTTGGGAGTTTGTCCGATTCTGGAAAATGATCATTTGGAGTTTAGGCATTCGGTACTCTGCAAGGATGCAAGGATTCGGAGTGTAAAAAGTTATGGAAATACGGCCTGGTTTGATAGTATATGTCCAAGCTCAAGAGCAACAATGGCTTATCTACTACGAACAGCGCGTTCCAAGAAACCTTTCTCTCGGAGACAGTCTCAATGCAATAACCCTCGCTCATCACGCGCCGGCCGCGACCTGACCACCTCCCAACCCCTACAGTACCCTTCCAGCAGCACTACTTTGACTCCTGTCCTTTGTCTGCACCTTCTTCAATCCCTTGCCCTTCTGGATATCCCCCAGCAAACCAGAGCGGCTTGGTATTCCGGCAGGTGGCCCAGATGGAGCTGGTGGAGGCGGCGGAGCAGCAGGTGGGCCATCAGGATCCGGAAATCCTCCTGGCATCGGTGGCGGCGGAGGGGGAGCGGAAGGTGCGCCTCTTGCAACGGGCATCGGCGGCGGAGGAGGAGGAGCGGACGGCGCATTCGATCCGGGTAACGGCGGCGGAGGAGGAGCGGCTGGCGGAGAGCCGATGTTCTGCGACGAGGTGGGAGAACTATCGGGCGCAGGAGACTTGGGCTTATCGTCCATGGCCGACATCGGGCGAGGTGGCCCCATGGTTCCGAAGAGGATCGAAGCAAGGTGTTTGGCGCTGCCTCTGTCGGGACGATCATCCTGTTCTGCTTCGTTGTCGGAGTTGTCCGACGAGTCTACCACCGACCATTCGTCCTCTTCTTGACGGATACGATTTCGCGTGCCGGTCGGCGTCGAGGTGAGTGGAGGAGGGAGAGGTTGAGACTTTGGGGCTGAGGCGGCGGCGGTCTCTTGCTGAGCCAAGCGGTGGAAGGGGTTGTTAGAGACTTCGGATGACGGTGGAGATGTGGCTGAAGCGGACTGCTGGGGAGGTGAGGTTGCGGAGGAAGATGTTGCCGGAGTAACTGCTCCACTGGCTTGCTGCATCTGTTTGAAGAAAGGATTCTTTGACCCAGAATCAGTGGATGACGTTACAGGAAGTGAGGGAACCGAAGGTGGGCTCATGTGGGAAGTTGAAGTAGTCGCGGGTTGATTTGGAAGCTCCGAACGATAAGAGCTCGCATCTCTCGAAAAGTCCTGGCTGTTCGTTGGGGTCGTCTCTCGTGGCGTGACCTCCTGCGGCCTTTCATCATCGGAAGAACTGTCATCTTCAAGGCTCTCCAACTGCAATTGCAGCTGTCTTTCCTTCTCCTTGGCTGCTTCGAGCTCCGCCCGTTGTGCTGCAAGCTGGGCTTCTTTCTCCTTTGCTTCCTTCTCCGCGGCTTGCTTCCTACGCTTCTCTTCCTGCTTCTTGACTTTGCCTTGTTTGACCTGCTCTTCCAGGACACGGAGTCGTGTTTGAGCTGCCTCTCGCTCTTGCGCTAGGTCGTCATCTTGCCTTTGCGCCACATTCCTAAAATACCAGTCAATCGCAATTGGGGACGAGGGATGCGCTTAACTCACTCCATCTTCTTGGTCTCGGCTTCTTGGGCTTGTTGCTGATTCCGGATCGCTTGCTCCTTGCCTTCCTGCTCGGCGCGTGCCTTCAGCGCTTCCTCATCTACTTTGCGCTGGGCATCGGCTCGTTGGGTAGCACTATCCGCTCGACTCTTGCGTGAAGGCGGCGGGGGCGGTTTCTTAGAAGTTGCCTTGGAATTGGGAGGAGACGGCTGCTCATCTGCAAGCCTACGTTGTCTCTCCTCATCGCGTTTGACATCCTCAGCCTCTGCTTGACGTACACGGTCTTCGCGCTCCCGAGCTTCTCTTTCCTGCCTCTGCTGAGTGGATTCTCCCGTCTTGGATGGTGGCTTTAGGCCCAAGGCGGCAAGGCGCTCTGCCATGCGCTGTTCAGCCTGTTGCTTGATGAAAGCTGCACGGTCCTCGGCTGTTTTGTAGGAGGAGTAGGAACCGGTTGATTGGGTAGCAGCGGGGCGTGATGTCTCCAAAGGCGTTGACGTCCTATCTTGTCGAGTTGGGGTCAGATCACGGCTTTGGTTTTGTCGAGCTGTATCCTTGGTGTCACGACCTCGGCCGGGCCTAGTAACATGAGTAATTTGACACCAATGACTGGAGCAAGCTTTTTCACATACTCATCTTGCCGTACCTTCGCGCTACGACTGCTTCTCTGCAAATCAAAGATGAAGTCACGCACTTCGTCTTCCACACCCAGACCATCTTCCCATCGCCGCCTCTCATGCTCGCTTGTCGAGTCTTCCTTACCCTGTGCAAGTGTATCTTCCAGACCTCGGGAGAATTCGCGGACACTGTCCTCAACATCCTTGATCATCCGTTCGTTATTCTCCTTCTCAGTGTTAACTTTAGATCTCACTTCTTCTAACCTTCGGGACGCTGCTCCGCTGTCATCGGCTCCCGCGGCGGGTGCCTTCCCAGTCAAAGCTGCCGAGCGCTGCTGCATCATCGCTTTGGCACGTGCCTTTAGTCTGTCGGATTCCGTTACAGCACCACCAGGACCAGTACCAACAACAGCTGCTGCACTACCGGGGTTTGTTTTGGCGTCTCTCATGCGGAAGAGCTCGAGCTGCGTATCGGCAATGTTCCTCTCAGTCTTGCGGACTTGGGAAGCTAGCTCAGGTAATCGATCGGTAAGTCTTTGCAACTGACGCTTCAGATTCCGACGTTCGGCATCTGAATCCACATTGCGGAATGACGCGCTTGGGTGGCTATCGATATCTTCCTGTATCCGCCGAATTCGCCGATAAAGGTCTTCCGCGTCTCGGCGATCTCTCCGGTCAAGCGAGTCGTCATCCTCCGCGTCCTTCTCTCCCTTGAAGTCGATGGCAGCCAGAAGAACCTGCTTCTCTCGAATCTTCTTCCTGAGTTGCTCGATGGAAATCTCATCATTAGACTGCTCAGAAGAGGGTGAGCTGGACTGTACTGGAGATGGAGTTCTACCACCCGCACCAACCCTGCGACGTGCACTTGACTTGTATCCCACCTCATCATCGTTGTTTCTGAAGATCGTTGCGTCCTTGCGCTGCGGCGTAATCCCATTGGAATCAGAACGGAAAGAGTGATTCTTGAGATAGCTGACTCCGGTCTTCTGAGGCTGCAGAAACGAGCCAGTGTTCTTGCGCGCTTCGGCATCCTGCGATAACAAGGACTTGACAGTGCCTATCGAGTCGGCGAAGTTTCGGGTCGAGGGAGGTACAAGCTCCGGAGGAAGTTGATTCGGTACAGGATAGCCATTGAGTTTTCGGTAGATCAAATGCATCGCGACCGCGAATTCGTCCATATCTAGCCTTCCTTTATTGCCAGGGTCCGCCAAGGTCCATATCTTTTCCAGGTCTGGCTTCGGTAGACCACTCTGTCCCATGACTTCGATTGCAACATCTCCACCAATGAATCCTTTGTTGAATCCATCCCAAGCCTTAAAAAGCTGGTCGTAGATCTTCTTCTCGTCCTTCGTCACCGCCCATGGGACTGTAGCAGTGCCCGACAGGCCTTGTGTAGTGAAGCCACCTTCTCTTCCTGGTTGTGGCATCATGCGCTGCTGCAACAGATCGATGTTCGGCAATCCCGAAGCTGGCGCATTGACTAAACCCCATTGGCCGGGTCTTCCTGTAGGCTGAGCATTGAGCGTCATAGCCGGGCCAGTCTGCGAAGGTGAAAGATTCGATCCGTATCCTGTAGGCATGGGAGGCATTGGAGGCCGAGGACCCGAATATCCTGTAGCTTGTGGATTTTGCTGGTTCTGTTGCTGCTGGCCATAACCGCCCTGTTGCCCATATCCTGGTTGCTGTGGTGCAAAGCCCGTGGACTGAGGTGGGATGTATTGTGATGCAAAACCAGTGGGTTGCGATGTTAATTGACTGAGTAATTGGTTGTTGGTAGCTTGTGGTTGTGGTTGTTGTATAATTGGTCCGGTCGAGGCTTGATCGAAACTGGGGGCATTGGTTCGAGGTTGGACTGAAGGCCGGTCATCCGGTACCCCAAAAGAAATGATATCCACCATGCTCAACACCTCGTTGGCGATCCTTTCTGGAAGTGCTGGGGGTAATTGCTTGCCAGTGAGCTTAAGGTTGCACAGGTACATTGCAAGGGCGAACTCTGGAAACAATAGCTGCCCAGACTTGGTCGTATCTGAAAGTACCCTGCAACAATTAGCGGCTGTGAGAAGGCTTGTTCAAGTCAACCGTACCATATCTGCATCAAATCGCTACCTGGAAGCTTAGAACGGATTAGTAGATCCTTAACCTTCTCGCCTGGTTGGTATCAGCTTCTTCCTTCTTGCTACATCTGCTATGGCATACCATCCAGAGCTTGCGCATCCCCAACTGCCGACTTGAACAGCTGTTCAAATTTTGCCTGGTCCTGGGCTGTCAAGAAGGATAGTCGAATCTTCGGTATCTTGACACCCTTTGCCGCCTGGGTTGTCGGCGGAAGAGCTGCAGGTGTGGAGGAAAATGACTGGGCAATCTGCGAAGAGGTTTGACCAGTCTTCTGAGGTACTTGAGGTTGAGGAGCTTGGCCGGTCTGCAAAGGCTGCTGTTGTGGCGGTTGCTGATTTTGCTGCGGGTAACCAGTATACTGTGGTTGTTGCTGCGGTGCTTGGAAGTTCTGCTGCTGAGCCTGAGGAGGGTAGCCTGTGTATTGCTGCTGTAAGGGAGCACTGTTGAAGCCCGTGGGCTGAGGACCAAATCCATTGGGCTGCTGTTGACCCAGATTGGAAAACTGAGATTGACCATAGTTTGGCTGGCCAGGGCGGCCACTGTTGCTGCCGCCCAGATAGGAGTTCGAATTGGAGAACATCACAAATCGCCCGTTACGGTGCAACGGTCAGTAGAAAAGAAGTGAGCGCTCTCTCAAAGATGACGAGTTGGCCGGCGTACGAGTACTGAGCCAGGGGCTCCCGAAGGGGATTAGTGCACGCTCGCCTGATCGGGCCTAGAAAGCAGGAGCTTTGATACGCGAAAACGACGGAGTGACGAAAGAACAGTCTTGAAGATACTGCACCTTCAAAGACCACTGTGCATGTACTGGAGACAGCCCCAATGGCCTTACTAGCGAACTCAAAAGCGCAGATGCGTGGCCCTATCCTGGGCTTGCGCTCACAATCAATAGCATCATCTACCATAGCATCCACCTCGAACACTACCACAGGCACTCGAGCCACACCAATGGTTCCGAGGAACGCTTCTACTAAATCTATTCCGTCCTTCATTTCTACGTATCGCGTTGCATCTTCCAATAGCACGCCACCATCTCTTACCTTGACCCGCTGCGCCAGCTCAAGCTCTACCTCTACAACATCAAGCAACTACCCCACAACGCCATCTACTCCCGCCTCCGAGCCTACACTCGCAGCCGCCCCCCCAGCTTCACAGACCTCCACGCTGAGTTGGAACGAGTACCTCTCCCTCCGTCGTTCTCGTCGCCGCTACAACCTCGTTTCCTCAATCTCCACTTCCGCATGCACCACAGCGGCGGGCCTGACAGCTTTGAACCAGAACTTCGAATACGTAGGAAGCTTGGTCGGGCTCGACCCGATATTCACCCTTGGCATAGCGACGGTGAGCTCAGCGGGAATCGGGTGGTTGAGCGGGCCGATACTGGGGAGTGCTATGTTCAACATGTTGCATCGGAGGGTCAGGAAAGATATGGAGGAGGTGAATTAGGCTCTGTTCTCATACCTTGGCAGATATGTCATGTGATGAGCGCCAGGCTAACGGACGAATGACAGAAAGAAAGAGACTTCTACCACCGGATTAAACGGCACCGTGTCGACCCTTCGAGCCAGTCGATGTCGAATCCGGTGCCGGACTACTATGGAGAGAAGATCGGTAGCGTGGCAGACTTCAGGAATTGGATGAAAGACCAGAGAGCATACAATAAGAAGAGGCAGTTTTCGTGAATGAGGTCTACGGATGAAGGGAATTTCTAAGACATTGTTCAAGGGCAGACTGTTTGGGTGTCGGCATCTAAACGGCGTTTTGTATAGCATTACTAGCGAGAGGGCATGGTCGGGAACCGAACATATACTTTAGTGCATGGGCAAGAGTAATTCCCCTCACATTTGTAGCGTAGGGTATGGTAGTGGGCTGGAAAGTCTATCAAATTGATGATCGCTAAAGTAAAGTTCAGTAACAGTGATAATGTTCGTGTGAAGACACAGTGATAGGCCGGTCCTGTGCCACAGCAATGCAGCAACCGTCAGCTCAAGCCTATTGCTCTTGTGAATGGATCATTTCTGATGGCTCGTCAGAGATGAACAATATAATCGTTTTTCCGGAATCATGCCATCAGAGCAGTTGGGGGAGCGTCGATTGCGAGCAAAATGCGAAGGAAGTGTGCTGCGATGTCTTAACGTAAAGTGTTGGTAGATTTCCCGATTGTTTATACACCGGCTAAAGTAGGGATGGAAAATGCGAAAGGATTCTTGCCATGGATGTAAGCGCTCGGCTTAGCTTGCTAAGAGTTTTATCGAAAAGCACATGAGATTCGAAAGGAAGCCCTGGGTCTGGGCCGACTGTGATCAAGAACCTAGGAAGGTGATGGTAATACCATTCTGGGTATCCAACCTAGTTCACCTGGCTAAGAGGTAGGGTGCAAGGGTCCGCGGCATACTTGAGACGGCATCCGCGATATTTGAGGTGCGAAGAAAGGTAATCGGAAGCTTTTTGCGCTGCCCTGACCGAGCAAAAGCGTAATGTAGCGATGCCATTAGAGGCCATCGCCATGTGCTCGATTGCGTCGAGCTTGATGGCAGAGTCGATCTCTAGGTCGCCCCGTAGCGTAGACGACGAAACGTCGCGTGGAAAGTCTTGGATCTCTAGACAGCGCGTATGATGTTTTTCTTGAATTGCCCGCTTCAAAGCAAGAGACAAGGGCCATGACGGAGTCGATATCAGGCTGGCGGTGATTTTGTTACCATCGATCTCGCAGAGACTATTATTTACGTACTCAACATACTTTATAGCAGAATCTTCCTCCAGGAATAAAATAACGGCCGATTTGGTCCCTGTGATGTTGATCGTGTTCACCAGGACCGCTTCGACGACCAGGCCATCGTGGACTTGTTCGAGAACCCAACTGAGTGAACACGATGGCTTTAGACCAGAAATGACGACCTTGCGATATAGGTCTTGGGTCGTCAAGCCAGGCTTGTATTGGACCCACAGGCTCAGAGAATCGCCAGAAGGACGCGGTGCTTTGGGATGGTTGTTGCATAAAGTCGTCTTCATATTACGATCGTCGGTATTATGATCACCAATGTTGAAATTGAAGCTTCCCTGCGGATTTGCCCCGAACGAATCCTTAAGCCCACTGCCAATAGCTTCAGGTGATGTATAGGTTTCGAAATTGCACTTTGCGTTCTCCCCTGTCGTAACATTACAAATTGCGTCAACAGTGACAACCTCACGCGTATCATGCTCCATGAACTCGCTGAATGATGTACTGGCTGAGACATAGACACTTGGGTTCGAAGTACTTTTGGAGTCTGCTTCATCAGAAGAAAAGTAAGACAGCTGTGTTGCCGCGGGTGGTTGAATAGACAGTTTGATGTGGGGCTTCTGAGACTCCTTGATACTCTACCCTTGATAAGCCTTGAGATGCGAAAAGAGACCTCATGTATATCCTACCGTGATCAAAGATTGGGAGCTGGTAGAAAGCCCTTCAAGGAGTTGCGGAGTGCGACTCTGGAAGTGATGAATGTACTTGTGAGATTGCTCGCTGGGTGGGTCATATCGAGAAATGGCTTGTGGCTGTGGCTCAAAGCTGTCTGACTTCTTGGTCGAGTCCTTAGGAAAAGCCTGCCGCCCAATGTAAGCTGCAGAGTCGGTTTTTAAAGAGTGTATCGACATACACTCTCGTAAGGTCCAGACAAGTCGATAAGCGGTTGGTCTATTACGTTCAAGCTCTCGGAAGCAGAGTTCTCTGCAATCGGAGATGACTCCACCAAGGTGTCGCAGGACTCAAAGGACTCGTTGAGACTGTTGGTCTTATATCCAGAGTCTTCGAAGTCGCGCACACCTTGTTCGGAGGGTCGCTGATGAGACTCAAGAGAGATTGTCTGTAGCCGGAGAATTGAGCGAACTACGTCCTCGACACCATGCTTCTCCGCAGAAACCTGATAAAGGCGACCCTCAAGCTCGGAAATCCGTTCCCAGAGCGCTGCAATCAATGCTGAGGAGTGACAGCACTTTTGACACTGTGCGTTTGCGAAAGTCGTCTTAAAAGCGAAAGCCCCCGGATTGCCTGGGCGAGGGGTATAGGGAAAGCCAGAGTCAGAATTTTCCATAATTGACCGTCTCGACAAGTGCCCAGTGAGGAGTGTCTGATCTCGTTCTAGTGAATGTACAAGCCGCAAGCGAAGTATGAAGTGAGCTCGAAGCGACACTGGGGATGAAACAAAGACCAAGCGCTGTTTGAGAGCAAGCCAGAGCGAAGGTGAATGCAAAGGACAATGTTGCGGGTAAGCGTGTTCCTGCTGAATGATGGTGTGTACGCTGTAAGTGCCCAACTTGTGTGGAAGGTGAAGGTAGGTGTGCGTGCGCGGCCTGCTGGTGCAATTTGGGATTTCCCAAACCGAGTTCTATCCTGAAAGGGTCAGGCAGTCAAGCGTCCAGGGAGGCGGAAGTGACTTCTTCGGATCCACAAAATGAGTGTCACAGTGAACCGGTGGGGTGTAGTAGGAAAGCCTAGGGCGTTTAGTAGGAGGCGTGAAGCCCTGTGAATGTAGAGAAGGTGCAAGGTTTTGCAGGAGCGATTGTGTGAAAACAAGCGCTACCCTACTTCAAATGAAAGGAGAGTTAGTTCCTAAGCCTCTGGATGTAAGTCTCTGCTGTAGAAACGAAGAATGCAGTGAAGAGATCGGGCCGACCGATATCCTTGAAAGGAATAGTGTATTCACCGAGAGCATTGCACAAGAGGCGGCAACAGAGAATTAGAGACGACGAGGAAATGAAAGTCAGGGGGGGAGGAAGAAGGTAGAAGCTAATAAGCTACAGTCAATGCTTTAGGATAGTGATACCGGCAAGGTGTACGATTGTGACCAAATATAACAATCCTTGCTGGGACATGGAATACCTCTGGCGAAGCTGCAGCAAGCAGATAGAACAGAAATAAATCTTGGAACAGAAGAGGAGGTAGCTTGTGTGAACCCAGCGGAGTTCTCTAGCTGAAGGGACATCCGTAGGTCTTACCACAACATTGCTTCTTCGCACAGCAAGACTCGCTCTACTGGGACTGTAGAGGCGATAACATCGATCTAGGGAGTCGATTTGATACACTCGAACTTCAGGTAACTCTCCATCAACGTTGGTCTTGGGCCCATCCTGGATTGGAAACGTAAAGTTGGCAGACTGAATGCAAAAACCAAAGGTTGATTTAATGATGCCATTACTGCTGCCCCATACTTTCGGAGGTCATGACGAAGAGGCAAAGCTTGACATGGGAGACGTGGATGGTAAGATTCATGTCGAAACGCCAACGACGATTCTCTTCCATTATGGATGCAAGGTCGCCGTCGTCTCGTGCGTGGGTGAATTGACAAAGAGTCTGGCAGAAGAAAAGAGCTTCTCCAGATACCTTATTAGCGCTTTCACAACGGTTGTCGCCCCTTGGCCTTATTTTTAGATCCTCGACCCCAATTTCTGGCAAGATAATTTTGGTCAACTTTCGCATTCCGCTATTTGAATATATAAAATTAATCAAGTATTACTCTAGACACTATGCGCTTTCTAACACTGCTTTACTTATAAGTTTTGATTACGAATTGCTAGAGCTATAGAAATTGCAAAGTTTGTTACCATGTACTAGTACTTTAAGAAGTTCAAGTCGATCTTTGATTTTGAGACACGCTTCGAAACACAAAAACTTTGCAATCAAATAACTTTCTCAATATTGATTTAGACTCTATCAAAGATATGCTGTTAAAAGCGCAAAGTCTACTCTATCAAACGTGAGATTTTGATAGTAATAAATCAAGAAATGCGAAAGTTGATCAAAAGCATTTTGTCAGAAGTTGGGGTCGGGGATCTAAAAATATGGTCAAGGAGCGACAACCGTTGTGAAAGCGCTAATAAGCCAAGGCTTCGCTTCGGTTCGTCCCCGGCAATCTTGGGCCATTTGCAAGTGCCGAAACGCTAAGAGATGCCACGTGATTATTGGACTGAAAATGCGGGGTCACGCTTCTCGGACAGAAAAGGGGTGGTGCATTGACATGACCGGACGAAAGATCAGCGACCGGCGCAATGGAGGCACAATGGCCAAGCTCCAGCTCGCCGTTCAGCCTGCTACTACTTCCTTCTCCTCAATCGCTTTTGCTGCCACCGAGCATCTGCAATGGAAAAAGTTACCGCACTGCGGCGTGACAGCGACAGCGACCGATCCCCATCGGACAATGAGAAAGTAGTAGGAGTCGAGCCTGGCGCCTTCGAGACCGCTACCGCCTCACACCTGCCACCGGATCCTGATGAAGGCCTCACAGATGCAGAGAAGGCAAAGATCGTAAGTCGCTCGTCCCCATCCAAGTTCAACAGCTCAGGCTTTTGCAGGACCGAGCATTACTATGGAAGCTCGACCTTCGCCTCATCCCCTGGCTCTGCCTCCTCTACCTCATCAGCTTCCTCGACCGGACCAACATCGGAAATGCCAGATTGGACCACTTGGAGAGTACCCTGCATATCACAGGGGGCCAATACAACGCCGCTCTCTCTATCTTCTTCGTCTCCTACTCGCTCGCCGAGCCCTTGACCAATGTCCTGCTGAAGAGGCTAAGGCCCAGCATCTTCATCCCTAGCATAATGATCTTGTGGGGTATCTGCATGACGACGATGGGTCTGGTCCACAACTTCCAAGGTCTGATGACTGCGCGGTTCTTCCTCGGCCTCGCGGAAGCGGGTCTGTTTCCCGGCATTACCTACTATCTTTCCTGCTGGTACCGACGATGCGAATTTGGGGTCCGGGCAGCCATCTTCTTCTCTGCCGCTGCAGTTTCGGGCTCTTTTGGCGGTCTGCTTGCCGCCGCGATAGGGAAGATGGATGGAGTCGGGGGTAAAAGAGGCTGGTCATGGATATTTATCATCGAGGGCATAGCCACTGTTATCATCTCAATCGCATCCTTCTGGATGGTGTACGACTTCCCAGACGAGGCCACTTTCCTAACAGACGCTGATCGCCAACGGGTCCTTCGTCGGTTGAAGGCCGATCAACAGTCCTCGGCAGAGCACGAGGAGTTTCGCATGACCTACCTATGGGCGTCAGTCAGAGATTGGAAGACTTGGTTGGGAGCCGTTGTCTACATGGGAGCGGATGGGCCACTCTACGCGTTCTCACTGTTCTTGCCATCGATCATCGCTGCAGTGAGTTCCAGCGTCAGTCAATCCATAGGTCTGTACACTGACACATCCTCAGCTCGGCTACAAGTCGACCACAGCACAGCTTCTTTCCGTTCCACCCTATGCAGCCGCTGCAATTCTCACCATCACGATCGGTTTCATTGCCGACAAAACGCGCCAACGTGGCCTTTGCAACATAGGCTGCTCCCTCCTTGGCGTGGTCGGATTCTCCATGCTTTTGGCTGGCACCAACCCTCGGGTTCAGTACGCCGGGACTTTCCTCGGCGCTCTGGGCATTTACCCCTGCATTGCGAACACGGTCTCTTGGGTCAGCAACAACACAGAAGGTGTCTACAAGAGAGGCGTGACGCTAGGAATTGTGATTGGATGGGGGAATCTCAACGGGGTCATGAGCTCTAATATCTACCAAGTGAGAGACAAGCCGTTGTACAGGAAAGGCCACGCTGTGGTGCTGGCGTACCTGCTGCTGTTCTTGACGGGCGGGAGTACTCTGCTGCATGTGCTGCTGCGACGGGAGAACGCGAAGCGGAGGCGTGGCGAGAGAGATTACCTTGCTGAGGGGAAGACTGAGGACGAGGTGCAGGCCTTGGGCGATGTCAGGTACGTCTGCCCGCAACTCTTGAGTTCAAGGCAACCGTTTGCTAATTGTAATCTCGCAGGCCCGGGTTCTACTACACCACTTGAGGGTAGGAGAGGACGACCGTGTTGGATGCACTGTCTCACTCATCGATGTTCCATGGGGACTTTTGGACATGCTGTAAATACGTTGCTGCCGGGTTCTAGATTATGCATCCACACGCGCATGGGCCGAGAAGATCTAAATACAAGATGTTGGCAGACTGCTAAGATCTAAATACAAGTAAAATACAAGAAATTGGCAGACTGCCACACTCCTTCTCTCTCTGTGTTCTTTCTCCTTTTATCCAACCTCCGAGACTTACTCTACAGTCTTGTAGAAGATAATGATCTAGTACAAAGAGTGTGCGGACTTATGGGAATATCAGAAGTCGTTCGAGTTCGTCGCATTGCAATTGATCCGCTACTTGCGTAGGATTGTCCGCATTGCGGGAGACAGATTGATCCAGTAGAGAGATTGGGGAGAGCCTACAGATTCCCACAGCTGTAACATGTGCTATGATTCGAAATATAGTACAGTTAGTCTATATCGAAAATCGCGCTTTCTGTAACAGGACAGAATCTAAACCAACTGCGCCAAAAGCACCTGCGGGGTGTTCGCGCGTTGCAAACATCCGCGGGAAGTAGTATATATAGAGGGGACGGCCTAAGGGCCTGTTCGAACTCGTCCCGGTGGCTCACCGGGACTAATTTGACCCCTGCAATTAGTCCTAAATGGTCCTAATTGCATTATTGTTCGAACTCGATTTCCTGCAGTACAATACAGACAATCGATAGCGCTTATCACGTTTCTAATACTATTAATAATATATTTGTAGATTGATCGTTAGGTCGGTTTCGATTCCAACTTTAGGAATTGACTCGACTCGTCGATTTCAACATTAGAAATCGACTTCAAACTCAACTCGATTTCTATTATTTTAAAATCGATTCGATTCAACTCGACTTAATTTTCGACTTCAATATTAGAAATCGAATCGAATTGTCAAGAAATCAAAAATAACATTATTATGTTAAGATTTTCTATTTTTGAATACACGTTATTTTAATTCTAAATTTTTCGCTAGAATGTCAAGTAATATGCTTCGACACAAAAGTTACGCTTGCTTATATTATCTCAAAACAACTTGCTTAAACTAGTTATTACTTGTATTACTTTTTTATATTATCTTTTTATTCTTTAGTTACTTTCTCGAACTATTAAAGAATATTATTATATTATATTTGTACCCTTGTTTGCAAAATATCGAATTCTTTAAGAACTTTAAATTAATTATTGTTTTTAAACAAAGAAAAGTCTAGCAAATCTATCTTTTGCAACTTATTATTTAGTAACTTATATCTTAATTAATTTGCGAGTTAATTTGATTAAGATTTTCTTACTTTTGCTTTTAATGAAAAAAAAAGAAATTCTTCGCGTAATATTGAACAAAATATTTATCAATTATTTACTACTTGTTTTAAGAGAGAAAAACAAATATATTAAATAAAGTTTAAATACTAATACTTAGTTTTAAGCATAATAATTACAAACGATTATTAACAACAATATTTTAAATAAAACTTAATCAAGACTTATCAATTTATAGTAAGTAAAAAAAATTAATATAAAAATATAATTCGAGCTTTAAAACAAATATATTTAAATAGTTTCGATTATAAATAATATTTCAAAAATTGTATACAAAAGTTGTTACAAAATTTTGAATTATTCTATTATTTATAATTATTTAAGCACAACAAATATAAAGAAATGTTTTTGATTCTTTTTTTGTTTAAAACAAAAACAATCTCGATTGCAAATTGCAATTAATTTAGTCTTTAATTGTATAAGTTACAATTAATAATATATATAAACAATTGTTACGCTGCTATCTAGCAATTCAGGATATTAGAGAGGGTTGTGCTTTGAAGAGGTCTGTAGACGTCTTCAGGCAATGCAAGCAATCACTTGATAACAAGAGATTGCAGCTTTAGTAGTCGTAACAATAAGTCAAGACTTAAGATAAGTTGAACACGATTCATAAGAAAGTCGTGTTCGGAGATCTATATACTAAATGAGATTCTTCTTGCTCGTTATGCTCGTTGTCGAGCATGTCGAGCTCTGCTCGCTCTGCTCGCTGTCGAGTATGTCGAGCTCGCTCGCTAGCACGTCGAGCTCTGCTCGCTCTGCTCGCTGACGAGCATGTCGAGCTCGCTCGCTAGCGCGTCGAGCACTGCTCGTCTGCCAAGCTGTCGAGCATGCAGGTAGTCGTGCTTCGTGCTACATATCCTTTCGTAGAATATATATCGACTGTAACGAGCTAGGGTCGTAACACTATTTCTCTCCTTGATCTTTTCGTCTCGAAAAGCGACTGCTTACATTATCATGTCTCATCAACAACAAAGTCGTATTCGCCTTGCTTTCGAAATTGATCGCTACGATATACTGGTTGACTTCGCCTGTGAGCGTTGTTCTTGTTTTGATAAATCTTGTATCGCAATGAAAGACTCGCTGTCTCGTCTAAAGTGTTCGAAATGTGTTCGCGCGAATAAAGCGTGTGTTAACATGTCGTGAGCTTCGCTGAATCGCATCAGAAAAGACCTGTTCTCGAAGATTGCTAAGAATGAAGCTGTGTTAGCAATCGTGATCACGCGACTGCTTCGAAATAAGAAGATGCTGAAGAAAGTTGACGCGAAAGCAAAGCGAAAGACACAATGTCTTTTATCTGGAATGAAGAAGTCGAACGTCGCAGAGTCTTTTAACTGTTCTGCTGCGAATGCTCTGATCGAAGCATCTTTTGCCATCTGGTCTTCGCTTGCTATGCTGGATGATTTCTCGAACGTTGATGAAATCTCTGAATAAGAGCGTCACAATCATCGAGATTGCTAATAGATTCTCATGTGTTCTCTGTTGTAGAGTATCTCTTTCATTTGACAAGATATCGCTGATCTTTCTTTTCTAGAATTTTCTCAACCTCGAATCGATCCTCTTTCTGTGAGTAATAATGAAAAGTTTCCTGTATAGACGTACTGGGGTCGGCTGATTCCAATAATGAAATATGAAATACTAAAAATACTCTGGCGTCCTTGGGTAAGTCGAGTTCGTAATTGACTGATTTCTTGATTGCTTTGATGAAAAATGATTCGACCTTAACATGATCAAGTTTCTTGCTTTTCTTTCTGATTTTCAGATTCTTTGTTAAAAGATACATCTTATTTCTCTTCTTTAGCTAAGATGTCATTTTTCGTTTCTTGTTTTAATACTTGACTGATCTGATCTGCATTGTCGTGATGTTATCGTGTACCTTCTTGAGTGTCGCTATTCTTTCAATGGCTGACTAAGCTGTCAGGTGTTGTCTTTCTTGATCAAAGAGATTCGATTCCTTGCTAAAGTTGACGAAGAAAGGTGTCACTCTCGTGGTATCTGAAACCTTCGCGTTCAGGGCTAGCTGTGTCATAGATAAAAGTGATACCTAGTTGTTCTGAATATTGTTGACGTAGTGCCTTAGATATTGCTCAAGACTCTGGTTTGTTCGCTCTGTCTATTCATTCGTAATCGAGTAATAGGCAGTCGACATGCGAAGTCTCGTACCTAACATTAATATAAGTGTTTTTCAATAGTTAGACGTGAAGAGCTTGTCTCTATCACTAATTAGTCCTTTGGGTATATCATGATATCTGATTAATCGATTCAGTACGATGTATTCTAGTTGTTCTGCTGTGAATTTCTCTTTGCATGCGATGATATGTGAGTACTTGATAAGCTTGTCAATCATTACCAGTATCGAATCATATCTTTCTTCAGTTGCTGAATTCGTCGACTTAGGCAACTTGATGATGAAGTTCATCGTAACTTCGTTTCATAACGATTCAGGTAATTTCTAATACTGAATCTCGCCATACTGCGCATGTGTATCATGTTTGTTCTGCTGACAACTAAGACATCTTTTGACATATGTCTCGACAGCTTGCCTCATGTTGGGAAACTGGCAATGCTGACGCAAAAGCTAAAGTGTCTTGGTCATCCCTAGGTGTCTCTGCAGTGATTCGTCATGATGCTCTTTTATACATTCGTCGATTTTGTTGATTGATATTTGAAGCTTTCTCTTCTTGATTAAGAACTCTTCTGACTTGTCTCTCAGAATTCGTAAGGTTGCGTTTAGCTCATGCTTATTGATCGATAGTGATTCGTCGTTGTTGACCTTAAGTATATTATGATTGAACGATTTCTTCGTTTTTATATGATCACTTCGCCTGCTAAGTGCGTCTGCTTTGCCATTTTCTTTCTCTAAAGTATACAGTATCTTGAACTTGTATTGTTCTAGCTTCTCGAATCATCGCACTTGTCTTTTGTTGAGTTTCTTCGTCGTAGTGAAGTGCAATAAGTTCTTATGATTCGTTAGAATAGTGAGCTCTAGTGCTCCTTCTGTGTATATTCTTCATGCTTTAAGAGCTGCTACTATCGCAAGTAGTTTCTTGTCATGAATGTCGTAGTTCTGTTTCGCTAACAAGAGTTTTCTGGAGTAGTATGTCACTAAGTGTCACATGTCTTCATATAACTAACTAAAGCATGCATCGATAACTAGATCTGATGCGTCTGTTTTCATTCGTTCTGATTTCTTGGAATCGAACATCTTAAGTACTGGTTTCTTTAAGCACTCTTTTTTCAATCTCTGAAATGCTGTTTCTTCGTTTGATTCTCATTTTTAAGGCGTGTCTTTTCTTGTTAGATTTGTTAGTGATATCGATCTTCTCAAGAAGTTCTTGATGAACTTTCTATTGTATTGAACAAATCCTATAAAGGCCTAAATGTTCTTGACATCGATTGATGTTGATCATTCTTTGACTGCCTTAATCTTCTCTGAGTTCATTCGAATTTCATGTCGTTCTACAACGAATTCTAGGAAGTTCACTTTCTCTTGATGAAATTCGCATTTCTCTGGTTTGAGGCGTAGATTTCTTCGATTCAAACATTTCAATACTTGGGAAACATGCTGCACATGTTTCTTCAGCGTGGTTAAGTATATCATGATGTCGTTCAAGTATGCTATGACAAATATATCCAAATATTGTCGTAGCGCATCATTGATCATTTTCTGACATGTTGCCGGGGCGTTGATGAGCCCAAACGGCATTATCATGTATTCGTAAAGTTCATATCGTGTACGAAAAGCTGTTTTTCACTTCTCTCTCGCCTTCATTCTAATCTAATTGTACGCTTCTCGTAAGTTCAGTTTGGTGAAGTATTTAACTTCGGATAATCGATTCTGAAGCTCGCTAATATTGGATAGTGAATATCGATTTTTGATCGTTATGTCGTTCAGCTTTCGATAATCGACACATAAGCGAAGTTCTTCGTTCTTCTTGAATGTAAAGAGAATCGAGTATTCTGCTCGTGATTGGGATTTTCTAATAAATCTTTTCTTTTCATTTTCTGCCAGGTATTTGCGAAGTATTAACAATTTCTTCTCCGATAGAGCGTAAATAGGTTCAAACGTGGGTTTCTTGCCTGATTCAAGTTTGATTTCGTGGTCTCACAATTGATGTTTAGGTAGGGCCTTTGTCGTTTTCTCTTCCTGAAACAGGTGCTCCCATCTGTTATATATTCGTGGTATGTGTTTCAGCGATTCTCTCGCTTTACCAGATATTTCAAGGTTCTTAGAAGGTTCGCAGTTTTTTTCACTCACTTTGTCTTTATGACCCGGCTGATCTTTGCTAGTGCCTGACGAGTCGAACTGTTGTTGATCGTTCTTTTTCGAGAATGCAAGTTCGCATCTTGCGATCGAATTTCGACTCTGTCTCTCATCTATCATCGAACGTTGTCGATGCGTAGGTTGAATGTGAATTGCGTGGTCACATCGCTCAAATCTAAGTACTCGTGTATTTTAGTCGACTTCTGAATTGTGCTGCTTCAATCAAGGCATTTCTAAAACGATATCGTGAGTAATCATTCCCACTATATCAAAGATTAGTTTCTCATGATGTTGCTAAATAGCTATTGATAGTGATTTCGTTTCTTTATTCACTCTTTCATTCTCATCGAGTAATGGATTTTCATCTACAATTACTAGGTTGTAGGCGTCAGGCTTCTTTTGAGTAGAATAATCTTCCTTCTCAACAAGAGCTCTGGCCATAAAATTATCTGTTGCATCAGAATCGACCATTGCGATGAATCGACGACCATTGATCTTGACTAATGTGGTAAAACATCGTGCGTGTGCTGTTAAGTTTAGTTGCTGCTGTTGGGCTAACATATTGCACTTTCCTGATATGCTCTTTATCAAGAGATTTTGACTTTTCTCTGTTCTGATGCTGCGACTTCTGCTTCAAGCTCTTTTCTTTGCTAAGCTTTCTTCTGTTGCTGAAATAATAACTTTGGCTTCGATGGTGCCCTAGAAAATCATCCTGATTTCTTCTTGTCTTTCATGTGGGTTCAGCATGAGTCGTCGTAGCAAGCTGTCCAATTAAGAGTCTCATGTCTCTTTGCTTGCTTTATCTTCTGTCGAGATAGACTAACACTGCTTAGTTGTTGCTCAATTTCATCGAGAACGTTCTTTTCTGTACTGGCATCGCTTTCTAGCGTTTCCTCGCATTTATTCACGATTTGACTGATTTGCCTTTTCTTCGATGAGCTATCTAAAGCGTCGAGTCGTTTCGTGATTTCTTCTAGCATTTCCTGAAAGTCTTCTCATTCATACTTAGCGTCGAAGTCTGTAATTGGGCTGTGCGAGTATAACGTTCTCGAATGTTTGTTTTGCCATATTCTTCTAATAGCATTGTTGACTTTCTGCATAGATGCGAGTGCCTTGTCTGATAATGTTTCATCTAGAACTTTCTTCAACTGATCTGAGTTTTCTATTAGACAATAGTCGTCGTTCGATTCAGTCTTGGGGGTGTTCGCCTCTGTGTCGATTTGCTTCCTAATGTCGTTCTAACTATTGGATATCTCTCTTAACATAGCATTGATTTGTCGTGAAATCATCAAGTTCTTTGAACGACAATCTCTTGCGAAGTGGCCCGGTTTGCCACATGAATAGCACGTTTTCGATTTGCTACCTTGCTTTCTTCTAGAGTTCTTCTCTTTACGATATTGAATCGAATTCAGTTTCATTGATGCAGGCCCACGATAGTCTGGGTTGCTATACTTTTGACTAGAACGAGATTCTTTCGAGTGATATTCGATCGTTGATTCAAAGAAGGTTTCTGCTCTTTCTTGGGGTTGATCGTATTTTTTTTTCATAGCTCTTTCATACAGCTTGTCGTCGAGGTCGATGACTACTTCAATGAGGTCGAACATATCGCTGATGAATTTGTCGTCGCGCATAATTTCGTCCTTAAGATTGTTCTTGAGGCCTCGTCGAAACATTGTCATGAGTGCGGCATCGTTTCACTCGGTGAGATTGACATACTTCTGGAATCTTGCTGCGTACTCTGCTGCAAAGATTCGTTAAGTTAGATGCTGAATTACTCTTTTCGCGATTTGTTTCTCGTTAAATGTTTCAAAGATTCTTCGAAGCTCTCTCTTGAAGTTATCGAAGTTCGTGAACATCGCACGGGAATTTTCGTCATAATTCTTCAGATACTTGCGTAAATTTGGCTTGAGTCAGTGCTAAGCTCTTTCTCTAAGAAATGTGAATGCGAAAATTGTCTTCTTGTTCGCTGAAACAGAATAAAAGATGAAATAAATATCTATCTGCATAAGTTAGTCCTTCAGACCGGTACGATCTTCATGATAGATGTCAGGCTTGTTGATCCTGATCTTGTCGTCTTCATCAATAGAGAGTCGGCGTGATGCTGATGAGCTAGTGCTCGAGATAGGGGCGCGTTGATCTGATACAGACATTCTTAGAGTGTTCAAAGTGTTACGCTGCTATCTGGCGATTCAGAATATTAGAGAGAGTTGTGCTTTGAAGAGATTTGTAGACGTCTTTAGGCAATGCAAGCAATCACTTGATAACAAGGAATTGCAGCTTTAGTAGTCGTAACAATAAGTCAAGACTTAAGATGAGTTAAACACGATTCATAAAAGAGTCGTGTTCGGAGATCTATATACTAAATGAGATTCTTCTTGCTCGTTATGCTCGTTGTCGAGCATGTCGAGCTCTGCTCGCTCTGCTCGCTGTCGAGCATGTTGAGCTCGCTCGCTAGCACGTCGAGCTCTGCTCGTTCTGCTCGCTAACGAGCATGTCGAGCTCGCTCGCTAGCGCGTCGAGCACTGCTCGCCTGCCAAGTCGTCGAGCATGCAGATAGTCGTGCTTCGTGCTACATATCCTTCCGTAGAATATATATCGGCTGTAACGAGCTAGGGTCGTAACAACAATGTAAAACTAACAATTTTTTAGAAAAAAAGTTATATCGATTTGTTGTTATTCTTTATTTAAGATAATTAAGAAGATTCATTATACAAGATTTTTGTAAATTTAAATTTGTCTTTTCGAATTATTAACAATTTTAACTTTCGAAAGTTATTAGAAATATTTTGTTTAAATTTGATACTTTTAAGTTGCATTAAATTATTTAAGATAGTTTTCTCAAAATATAATTAAATTTGTAAGAAAATTAAAATAGATTTTAAGAATATTTAATATATTTCTATTGCTTTAGATGCATAGTCTAGTTCTCAAAAAATTGTTTATTTAAGAGTATTAATATATTTAATAGATATTGTATTTTAATTTTGCACACATCTTATTAAATTTACTTCTCTTAATATTAAGTATATAAATTGTTAATTAATATTAAAGTTTGTAAAGATTTTATAGTCTTTTAAGATTAAAAATAAACTTTTTGAAGTTATTATTAATAATGCAAGTAATAACAATATACTTAGAAATAAACTTGAAAAAATCTTAAATTAACAAAAGTTTTAATAGAACAAACAACAAATTTTAGATTTTACGCAAAAAGTTAATCTTTATAAGTTGTAAAATAAGAAAGAAAATAACAATATTATTAATTACAAAAACAAATACAAAATTAAATTTAAGTATTATTTTCGATATTATTACAATTCGACTACTAATTTAAGAATAAACGCGCAAAGAGCAAATATTGTTAAAAAAATAATACAATATAATAATACATATAATCTTTTACTAATATTAATATAATTTATTGTAATTGTTACAAATTTTTTATTTTAATAATTCTAACAATTTTGTTCGATTCAAAATAAAGACAATTAATATCTTTGTATTAATATTGTAAAGAATAAATATTTAATCTAAAAATATTAAAAAGATAACGTGTTAAACTTTTTAAAGTTAACGCAAATAACTCGAGATATACTTTTATATTTAATATTATCGATAAGTATTAAAAAAACTTTTAGTCTTGCTTAAAGAATATATTATTAAAATCGATCTAAAATAAGTTTGCAAACAATCGAACAAATTATAATAATTAAGTACTTCAATTATATTATAAATTTAAATATAAAAAAAATTGCTCTCGAATTATAAAATATATATTGTAGAGAAAAGAATAATAATTAAGCAATAAATAAAGAAGAATTTTTTTTTATACTAGATTTTAAGATTGTTTTAAATCAAATCTATTAATAGATAAGTTAACTTTCGAAGAAGAGATATCTTTAGTAATTATAAAAATAATTAGATATTATTAGTAATAATACAAAGAAATAATGCATTTAATAACTTAAATTGCTAGAAGAAATTTATTAATAATAAAATTTCGAAAATTCAAATCTTAACTAATACAAAAATAATTGTTCGAAAAAATATATATATTATATTTGCTTAAAAAGAGGAATATAATATTGTTGTAAAATTTCTAGCTAAAAAGATCGAATTATTTTATTAAATACTTAATAAAAAGCAAATTCTTTAATTCAATTGTTACGCGCTTAGTGTATTTTATTGCAAAATTCGAATCTATAGTACGCGAAATATTAATTACAATTCTATTATTATAAGAATAATGCAAAAAGATAATATACTTATTAGAAAAAAAAACATATATAAATATCTTAATTTCTTTTTAAAGTATTGCTAAAACTAAGTTTTAAATATAATAATTCTTTTTTTTACAATTAAATTGCTAATCTTATTATGCAAAATTTTGCAAATTAGACGCTAAAATAAAAGTCAAGAAATAAGAAAGTTAATTAATTTTTAATATTTTTTAATTTTACAAAAAGCAATAATATTGAGTTTTTACTTTCGTACTTGCTATTGCAAAACATTAGTATATTAGTTAAAAATATATTATCTATTTGCATTATCTTAACTCTATTAGTATCTTCAATACTTTTCTTCTTAGTATTTGTTTTTTCTTAAGATTTTTCTTTTGTTACGGATTGCCATGGCGCATGAGGTCTGCCCGGCACTCCTGCCTGATTAGGCCTAGCGCCGGCACCAGGACCGCCGTGCCGGCCGGTTTGCCCATATATTTGCCTCCGACAGCCAGATAGATAAAAGACAACGACTTTACCCACCACATTATGCATTTGATCCAGTGATCCCTAACAATTGGTAGCTTCAAACATGTTGACGATCACCTATCTTCTATCGATAGGCCTGCTGCAATAGAGCAGCATTGACGGCGAAGTCCATTCCGCCTACCAATTGCAAAAGCAATACCTAGTCACCGTGTTGACATCTAATCCCCGTGGGATATCTAGCTTCTACGAAGCATCTAGTCATCGCCGACGATAAAGGCACCAGCATACCAAACACCTATAATATCGAATCGACCTAAATCTATCCTCAAACGAACCTCCACCTCCACTTTTATACCCAAGAAGTCCGTAACTTGGCTCGATATGTCTGCCTCCTACATATCCTACGATGACCACAAGAGCTTTATTGCTCGTCTAAAACTAGCTCACGAGAAAGAATTTCAAGATAAGCTTCAAGAGGAGGGAGATCATCTGTTTGAGATCTACAAGCAAAAGCTTTATCATGAGCTACATAAACAGCGACTAGTTCACAAGCAAGATACGCAGCAATTGCAAGATCGTCTTGACGAAGCCGTTGCCTTAAATCAAATCACCCCTACATGCTCCTTTTCCACAGTCACCAGCATCGATACGCCTCCTGCATTATCTACAAAGCCACCTCCATGCTCCTTTTCCACTATCACCAGCATCGATACGCCTCCTGCATCGCCTGCAAAACCGCCTGCCACCAAGATATCCACGTCCGCAATTGCATGCATCGAAACGACCCCTACAAAGCAACCTCCAACATTGCCTCCTAATCCTGCATCAAAGGCACCTCCTACATCAAAGGCACCTCCTACACCGCCGTCTACACCTCCACCTACCTGGGCAAAGATTGCATCAAAACCAGCATCACCAAAATCACCGTCAACGTCGATTTTACATCACCAGAAACCTCATCAAAAGGTAATCAAACCGTACCTTACAATAGACGATCTATTTCGTATGTTCACTACTAAGAAACAGCCTCACCAAAAGAGCATCACCACCTATTTCAAACCCGTGGGAAACGACCAGAGAAAACGCGTCAATGCCACCAAAATCAGCGCGTCTTCTCACCCCTCCCCGACCACCTTACAATCGCGGCAAATGGCAATGCGTCAGATAAACAACTATCGGATGCTCCGCTTCGCGGGGCCGAATGCCGAAAAGATAAGTTTCAGGTTTACCCCTGAAGACGCAAAAACGGCCTCGGAGACACCTGAATGGCATCGCCATGCCACCCCCCCTACATCGACCTCCATAGACCATCGTCGCCGCCCAAGTCACACCCAAACGATGGCACGCCACCTTGACCAGCACTGGCGGTGATTCTCAACGTCCCCGCCGCCATCGCAGGCATTTTTGAAAGAGATGGGCACAAATTTCTTTTGTTTGACATGCATATCAGGGGCGCTCCAGCATTACAGGCGCTTTATGCCCCGGTTTACTGCATGTTTGTATGCAAAATCAGGCCTCACCGTCACCATCTAATAGTATGACCACGAGGACGCGGTCTTTTTTCGAAAAAGGTGGGCAATTGTTACGGATTGCCATGGCGCATGAGGTCTGCCCGGCACTCCTGCCTGATTAGGCCTAGCGCCGGCACCAGGACCGCCGTGCCGGCCGGTTTGCCCATATATCTGTCTCCGACAGTTAGATAGATAAAAGACAACGACTTTACCTATTACAATATGCATTTGATCCAGTGATTCCTAACATCTTTGTTTATATTTATCTTGTTACAATCAAACTAAAAAATTAGTTTATTGCAAGAAAACTTTAAAATCGATTAATAAATTAGCAAATTAAATATATTAATTTTAGACAAGATCTTTCGCATTATTTGTATATATTATTTGTCTATTTTGTGCAAGTTATTAAAGAAGATAATAAATTTAACAATATTAAAAAGAGATTTATATAAATGTAATTAAGAGATATTAAGTTTAAAATAAAATTCAAAGAAATTATAGTAAAATAAGCAATAATTTTAATAATTTTTACTAGTATAGATGTATCGAAAAATTGCGCAAAAAGAGAGATTTAAATTATTAATTAATAATAAGAGTACGTAATATAAACAACAAAGCAATTAACAAAAATAAACTTGCATAATATATTAACAAAATTAGATATATATTAATATAAAGAAATAATAATCTTGTATTAACAAAAGTTTGAAGTAAGTATTAGTAAGTAAATATTAATTCTAATTCTAATATATATATTTCTTACTTTGTTTCGATAAAACTACTTGTTAATATATTATTTACAATTTTATTAATTTTTTCGAATTTTCTATTCTTTAAATTTTATGGTATTTTACTAAATATTGTAAGAAACTTTTAAGCTATTATATAATTGTATTATTCTTATATATTATTTGTAAAATAAGTTAAGTATACGCACAAATAATAAAAGTGCTATTAATAAATTCGAAAATTATTGCAAATCAAAATTGCGCAAAAAAATTAAAATAATAATTGTAAAAAGTTGTACAAAAAGTAAAGCAACAATCGAAAAATTATCTTAATATAAATTAAGAAACTTTGTAAAACGTCTATATAAAAGAAAGTTGCAAAATAGAATTGTAAAATTATAAAAAATAATATTAAAAAAAAAGTTAAAAAGTATTAAGTTAATAAAGAGATTTATAATAATATATTTAAGTAATATAACAAAGCATACAATGCTAACAACTTAATAACAAAATATTTCGAAAATAAATTAAGATAAAAAGTAAAGAAAAAATTCGCAATTAAGAAAGCAAATCAACTTAAGATTATTAAAAAAGTACAAAAGTTATATAAAAATATAAATGTAATAATAGAATTCTTTTTTGAAAAAATATATATTATTTAAATATATTATTTGTCTTCTATATCTAAGCTATTTAATATTACAATTAAGTATTAATAATAAGCTTAATATTAATAAAAGCTTTTCAATCTATAAAATTGTTTAATATTTTTGTTAAAGAATTTGCATTCTTAAATAATGCAAAGAAAAGAAAAATTTCAAATTCTATTATTGTTAAAATAAAGAATTTCGATAATATAGTTAAAAAGAATAATCATAAGTAAGAGACTTAATATAAGATTTAAGATAATATAAAAAAGTTAAATTATAACTACTATATAGCAACAAATAATAATAATAATAGCAAAAAGAATAATAAGAATAAGAAAAATAGAAACAATAATAATAAAATTAATAAAAATAATAATAAGAAAAATAAGAAAAATAAGAAAAATAGAAACAATAATAATAAAATTAATAAAAATAATAACAATAAAAATAATAACAATAAAAATAATAACAAAATAGAAAATAATTCGAGTTAAACTATTTAAGATAATAGTAAAGCAAACAAAATTATTAAGATTATTAAGATTTTAAACTAATAGTTTTATATATATAGTTTAGAGAGTTTGCTATTATATATTATTATTACAGTATATTACTTTGTTGCATTATTATATTGCATTATTAAATTATAATTAAACAATTTAAATAAAGTATGAAATTAAGATTTTAAATCTATTAAATATAATTTAGATTTAAATTAATATCTTGACAATTTAAGTCGATTTTTCGAATAATATATTTAATTATTTAAAAATTATATTATTGCTTTAGAATTATTAGTTATTTATATATTTTTAAATAAAGTATGCTTAAATATTAAAATCTTGATAGCTTAGTAATAGAGTAACTGTACTTTAATAACAATAATATAATATTTGTAAAAAAGTTTTAAAGAGAATTACTATATTTTTCTTAATTTTCTTGTAAATATTGTGTTATTGTTATTAAGAATAAAAAGATCGAGAATTTAAATTCTTTTTAAGATATAATAATTTTTTTCTTTTTTTAATTCAAAAATAGTAATAAGAAGAACAATAATAGAGATATCGATAAAAGTAACAATAAAAAAAAAAAAAACAAGAGTAATTTGAACCAAATTATGCAAAACAAGATTGTCAAACTCTCTAATAAGAAAAGTTAAGCCAATAATTTAATTTAGCTATTTAGATAACTCGAATATATTATTTTCATATATTATTAAATAATCTTATATCGAAAAATTATAAAATAAAATATAGTTTTCTACTATTTATTTTAGAATTTCTTTATACTGATATTAAGTCTTAACAATTCGAATTAATTTTTCGAGTCGAATTCCGATTTGAAGTATAAAAATCGATTCGAATAGTTAATTCTAATTTTAGAAATCGAATTATTAAGACTTTCGAATTAGATTAATACAAATTGTCAAGATTTGAGTCAAATACTTAACTCGAACTTGATAACTCGATTCGACGCGATTAGTCTAGCTATTTTATTAATATCAAATTTTCTTAATAGCAATAATTGCTATTGCTATAATATCTATAAGTTAATCTATTATCTAATTAACTTATAAGATTAATATCGAGAAAATACTATCTTATTCTACTTAGTTAAATATATAGATTCTAATTTTATATTAGATATATTAATGCTAGTTAAGCAAAATATATTAATTAATTCGAAGATAAAAAGCTAACAATTTAAGATTGCAAATAACAAATTAAAGATAATTAATTTTAAGTAGTTTATTTTAGATTTTATTAAATATAGCACAGTTTATACTATTGTTTGCGCTGGCGTTATAGAGACGTTAGATAAAAAATTAGCAAAATCTAAGATTTCTAAGAAGTTAAAAGATATAAAAAATATGTATAATAACAAATTCATTAAAATTTTATTAGAATTAAAAAAAAAACTATATTATTAAGTTTTAGAACAATAAAGAGCTATCTTTTATATGTCTTTATAATTTTTTACAGAATAAGCTAACAATACTTCGACAATATCTCGACAATATATTAGTTAAAGATTAAATTAAATATTTGTTTTTGTTTGCAAATATCTCTATTCTATTTATATTAAAATTAAATAGTAAATTATATTTATATATTAATTATAAAGATTTTAATACAATTATTATTAAGAATTGTTATTTACTTTCTCTAATTATAGAAACGCTAGACTATTTATACAAAGCAAAGCACTTTATTGTTTTAATCTAAAGAATATCTACTATTGCATTTGCATAAAACGCAATAATAAGTAGAAGATAATATTTTGTATATACTATAGATATTTTAAGTATTAAGTTATGCTATTTAAACTAGCAAACGCACTTACAATTTTTTAGATTTATATTAATAAAATATTGCAAGAGCTAATTAATACAAATTGTATAATCTATATAGATAATGAATTAATATATATCAATAATTTAACAAAGTACTAATATTATATTAAATAGATATTGAAACGTCTTCGTAAATATTTGCTATATATTAATCTAAAAAATTATAAGTTTAATATTATAAAAATTAAATTTTTAAACTTTATTGTATTCTTAGAAGATATATAGATAGATTCGAAAAGAATTAAAACAATTAAGAAATAATTTAAATTAAAAACTTATTATAAACTTTAAATATTTCTAAGCTTTGTAAACTTTTATAGATATTTTATATATTATTATTTATAAAAAGCTATTTCTCTTACTAATCTATTAAAAGAAAGTAAGAATAACAAGAAATTTAATTCTTTTGTTTGATCGAATAAAGCAAAGCAGATATTTTGTTAACTTTGCAATATTTTTATATTAACTCTACTACTTTGTTACTACAATTTAAGCAAAAAGATTAGAATAAAAACTAATATATCTAATTTTGCAATTACAAGTATTTTAAGTTAACAAAATAACAATAGAAATTATTATTCGATAATATTCTAGTTGCAAAAGATAATTTTTACAAAACAAAATTATAAAATATATAATTAGAAATTATTAGCTATTATAGTTGGGTTTAAGCAATAAAGATACTATTTAAAGAACAATACTTATTTTATTAAAATATAATTAGATTATGATAATTTTAGGAAATTTATAAATTAAAAGAAGCTAAACTTAAGATAAGTTTGCTAAGCGCTTAAGTTAATTATTTATAACTTTAAAAAATTTTATTATTTAAATCAGAAAAATTCGACAAATAGATTGTTAAGATATTTCAATTATAAAGAAATCTTATTATTAAATATAAGATTGCTATTAATATTGTAAAACAAACTAACATTATTATTTAACAAAAATTCGCCAATATAAAGCAAATAAGAAATGTTAGTTAATCTAATTTTTATATTTTGGAGTAAGCTAATATTATTATTTAATAGAAAGTTGCTAATACAAAGCAAACAAAAGATATTAAGTAATCTAATTTCTATATTACAACTAGTAGAAGTACTTACTAGTAGCACAAAGATTTTACAATTATAGAGTAAAAAGAAATTTCTTAATAAACTAGTATCTCTATTTTAACTAACTAATATATAGATTGTTATTTTAAGAAAAACAACTAAAAATATATTAGAGAAATTGTATAAGAAATCTTAGAAATTAATAAAATTCTTAATTAAGAATTTTTAAATTAAAAATACTTAAATCGAGAAAATTTATATTAAAATTAAAAAGTTGTCTTGTTATTAGCAAAAAATATAAGCTTTAGATTAAAAGGATCTTGTTAAATATAATAAATTGCTCTATATTTTAAAAAATATAGCTATTAAAAAAAACTTAATTTGCAAAAATTATAACAACTCTTCAATAAGATACTTTAAAATCGAGAAAATTTTAAATTTATTTTAGAAAAAATATTTCTAACTTGTTTGCGCAAAGTAGATAAAAGTATATATTAAAATATATAATATTTCTTAATATATTAAAGTTTCTTGTTATAAGTTGTATAATAAATTTTTATTTTTATTTATTGCAAAAAAGTTATAAAAAGAAATTATTATAGATTTTGTAATAAACTTATTATCGAGCAAATGTTATAAAGTTGTATATAATTTAATTTTTATAATAGTCAATTGCTATACAAAAATAATTAGATATATATTTGTAATTATTAGAATTAATATTGCAAAATTAGAAAAAGTATTTTTTGATAAAATTGTTTTATACTTTGAAATATTAGCTAATATAATTAACGACAAAAAATTTGTTTCAATATTTCTAAATATAAATTAGAAAATAATTAAGTATTGTTTTCTGTTCTTAGACAAATAATTTAATCGAACAACAAAATTAGATTTTTAAATATTATTTTTGTACTTATACTAACACAAAATAGATAAAATAGACTAATCTATTATTAATAATAGAATTTATCTATAAAATAGCTATTATATTTTAGTTAAAATTTTGTTATTCTATCTAATATATAATTATTATTCGAAGATTTATTATAAAGTTGAGAACAATTTTATTAAAGAAAAGATACTATTAATATAAAAATATATAAAATAGTTTTATAATTTAAAAAAAGTTCTAGCAAAATATTTTAAAAATGTTGTTGCGCAATAGACAAAATAATACAATAAAAGATATAGATTAAAGAGTTTTGCTATAGAAGAATTAATTATACTCTTAATTAAAAATTTGAAACAAAAGAGATCTAGCAAGAAGATATTGTACAAGTATATTAAATTATTTAAAATTAAGAATAAGATTAAAACGTAAACTTATTGTTTTATATTATCAAATATCTATCAAATTTATAATATTTTTTATATTTTATTTCTAAAGTTATCATTGTATTGCGTTAATAATAAATAGACAAAACAAATATTGCAAGCTTCGAAACTTATTAACAACAAAATCGAATAAAAAATTAAAAAGATTCTAAATAAAACTAAATTAAAGAGACAAATATAGTATAAGATAAAATAGATAAATTAAGACAAGAAGTACAACTAATAGCTAAAAAAAGAGTTTCTTAATAATATTAATAAGTTGCAAAAGAAATTTAAGAAGTAAATATATAGCAAGCAAAGATACAAGAATTAATACAATATATATTGTAACAATAACAACTATATTAACAATAATCTTCTTAATAGAATGTTGCGCAATTGTTGTTATATTGCTATTGTATTTAATTAGTTTTATAATAAAAGATTTTTATTTTGCTATATAAGATATTAGAAATAATAGAGTTGCTTCTCTTAATATAGATATTTAAAATATAGTTCTAAATTTTGTACGTTATACTCTATTAATAATAAACAAAAGAAATTTATATATAAAAGCACAACGTACTTGCTTTATCTTTTCTTAGTCGACAATATATTGTAGTAACTTAGTATATTCTTAACAACTTGTCAAATTTGCTTTAGACAATTATAGAAAATTATTAAACTTTATAGAATTATTTGTAAACAAATCTTTGAAATTGCTCGAAATACTTGCGTTCTTTCGAGAAAATTAAATTGCAAAAAATCTATTTTGCTTGATTTTTACTATTTTTGTTGCAAATTTAATCTTGCTACTTATATATATCTTTTTACTCTTTACTCTTTATAGATATATAAACGAGTAAAGTGCAAACAAAAGTAAAAAAAAACTTATTATATTATTATTTAATAATCTTGTTAATAACTTAAAGTTATAAAAAGATTTTATTGTAAAATTGTAAAACTTTGCAAAATAATTTTTGAAACTTATTTAATTTAGATTAATAACAATTTAAAAAAAAATTGTTTTAATTTAATTTTTTTTGTTTTTATTAATAATTTGTTCTTGTTTTTGTTCTTATTTTTTTTCGAATTCTAAATATATATTAGTATATTGCACAATACATCGAAATAGATAGAAAAATAAATAGAAAAATATATTAAAAAGTAAACAAAAATATTTACAATTAATATATATTTAAAAAGAAGATCGATTAGCTTCTTTATTTTAACAAAAATATTATTTTAATTTTTCTTTGTTTTTTCGAGCTTTTGCTTAAATATAATTTGATACTCTAGAATAAAAATTGAATTACGTTCAAGTTAAAAAATATAAAATTTCGTTTAATTTGCTATTAATGAAATAAATTTTTTGTTATATTGTTAGCTTTTTATATTAAGAATAATATTTTTTTGCAAATATTCTATTAATTTAAAAATTATATTTTTAACTTCAAATACTTTACAATATTTGTCGACAAGAATTTCTACTTAACTTCGAAAGTATTTAACAAATTATTAAATATTAGCAACTATTATACTATAGACGCAAACAAATATATTGCAATATAGTAATTTAATTTACAATAAAAAATTCTATAATAAGTACAAATACTTTCTTTTATAAATATATATACGCTTACTTACGCAAGTTATATATAGAAGATTACTACAAACTATAATATATTAGTTTTTATAAACAATAAAATATTAAGATTATTTACTTTTTTAATTTCTTAATCTTTTAGAAGATAAAAATAAGAATATAATAATTTAATATTTGCATTATATATATAAGTCTTATATATTATTGTCTCTATAATAGTTTACTTACAACAAAAAAGCAATTGCAATTAAAAACAATAAAAAAAAAAGAAAGAAAAGAAAAGAGAAACAACAATATCTATATTTATAATTTATTTAATTTATTTGTACAATATCAAATTTATTTTAGATTCTATTTAAAACTCTAACAATAACAACAACAAAATAACAGCTTATTATGAATTGTTATTGTTATTATTATATTGTTCTATAGATTGTATTAAACTAAAGTATAAACTAATTTCTATTAAATAAAAGACTTTTTTTCCCCTTAATTTTTGAAAAGATTTAAGAAGATTTTTAACAAGCTTTTGTAATACTAATAATTAATAGATGTTTTTATTTTGTATAAGACTAATATAATTTTTTATATTACTAAAAATTAGTATTTTAAGAGAAGAGATAATTGTAATACACTAATATTATTAACGCACTAGTATCTTAGAATATATTAGAATATATAATCTTAATTGTCTATAGAAGTTTCGAATTATATAACTTTTCTTTCTAATTAGAAAGCAAAAACTAGATTTATATATTATAGCAAGTATTAGATAGAAAGAAAGCTTGTTTCTTGTTGTTTGTTAACAATTATTCTTATTACTATCTACTCTATATAATTAAGATATAATAATAAAAGTTTATTATATCTTATATCTTTTATATCTTAGTGCGTCAACAAACAATAAACGCACTTGCATCTTACAAATAGAAAAATTAATATTTTAATATATTGCTTTATTAACAAATTATTAGCATATAAAGAATTAACTAAAAAAACTAAAAAAACTAGCTAATAAACTTAAAAATAAATATACAAAAATAAATAAATAAACAATTAAGTTAAAAAAGTAAGCAGAAGATTAACAATATTTTTTCAAAACTATTTTAACAAAAATATTAATATAATATTATCAATACAAAGTATTTGCAAGAAGTTCGAAATAAAGATCTTTATTAAGAACGAAAAGAAAATTAGAAAAATTATAGCAACAACAACAAAGAATATATTTAATTATAAAAAAAATATATTAACAAAATATTGTTTACGCGCAAAAATATTAAAATTATAAAGAGATATTTAAAACTATTTATATTTAAAATTATAACAAAAAGTAATAAAGAAATATTAGAGAAGAACAATTTTTACATTAAGAAAATATTATCGAACGCAAGTTTACGCAAAGTTAACTACAATATTATAGTATACAAAAGTAGAGTAAAAAAGATATTTGAAAATATAGTAAAAAAGAGAGTAACAATATTTATTAAGATTAACAAAAATATATATTTGAAAATAGTAATTAAAAAGATCGAATAATTTACAAAAAATAATTAACAAAAAAGATATATATTATTAATAATATATATAATTAGCATCAAAATAGCAAATAAATTAATTAACAATAATATATATTACAGATTTAATATTAAAATTATATAGTTCTATAATTCGAATTGCAAAGTATATTAGTATCTAAAATATTAAAATTATAATTACAAAATATATAAATATAAAAATTGTTAAAGATTTATCTATTGCGCGCAAAATTATTGCTTAGAACTTTATTTATATAAATAGATTTGCAATATATAAAAGTGCAAGACATATTAAAAAATATATAGAATTTTTAATTCTTAATACTATAAATAACAATTTGAAATTTTTAATAGAAAATAACTTAAAAAGAAAGCAAAAATATCTAATAAATAAAAGTTGTCTATTTAGTATTGTCGCAATATTAGAAAGTACTATATTAAATTATCTATATAACAATTCTAGACTAGATAGACTTTGTCTCTTCGAGTCTTCGCTTTCTAGTCGCAAGTATATTACGAGTAGTAGCTAGCGTCTTAAGATTTATAGTACTTATACTTATTTTTTGTATATAGTTAGTTTTGCATAGCTAGTATGTTTGTTAATTAACTATTAAATATCATAAAAAACAAGTTATTTAATAAACAATAACTAGATTTTAATATTAAAATTTGCATTAATTAAGTTTGCTTAACAAAAGTTGCAATTTAAGACAATAAGTAACATTTATATAAAAGACAATAAAGAAACTTAAGATCTTATTTAACTTATATAATAGAATTTTATTTATTAAGATTAAGCTTAAATTTAATATTATAGAGAGCAAGTTATTTAACAAACAATAACTAGATTTTTATATTAAAATTTGCATTAATTAAGTTTGCGTTCTCTTTAATAAAAATTATATTAAAGTAATACTACTTATTAATATAGAAATTTTTAATAGAATTTTTGTTAATAAAAAGGTTGTTAAACTTTACAAACTCTCTATATTATTATTGCGCAATTCTATTAAATTGTGTCTTGTCAACAAGAAATTTGTCTCTTATATTATTTATATTATTTAAGTTATTGTTAATTTTAGTAAATATATCGATATCTTGTAATATTTAATAATAGAATTAAAACAATTTATTAATTATTTTTGATATATCTTAGTTTTAAGAGTATATTGTATATATTGTTTGCAATACACAATTAATAGTCTTCGAATTTAATTATTATATAAAGTATTATTTGCTAAATTATTAATTCTTATAGATTTTTAGTAATTTTCGCAAGCAATTAGATTGTTTGTCTCTTAAGTCTTTAGATAAAGTCAATATTTATAAAATAAATATTATTGTATTTTTGAAACTTATAACTTAAGTAAATTACAAAATTGTTATTATATTGTTCGAGTACTTTGTTATACTAAATTAATTAAAGAAAAATAATAGATATTTAACTTATTTAACAAGCAACAATCTTACTATAATATTGCTATCATAACGACTAAGAATTATAAAAAAATTTATAAAAAAATTAATCGAAAATTTTTAAGTTTAAAAAAACTCAAAAAACAAATATATTTTAAATTTGAGCAATAAATTAAATTATTTAATTTACGAGAAATTAGCAAATTGTTATTAAATAAAATTTTTAATTATATTATTAATCTTATATCAGAAATAACGTTTTTAGCAAAAAAAATTAGCAATATTTTATAATAAAAAGAAGAGATAATTAGAGTATATCTAAATAATATAAAGAGTAAAGACTAAATTTGCAACAATATCTTGCAATATATAATTTTTATTTTTATTATTAGAAAACTAAATAAGAAATTGCGCATTTGTATTAATTACAAAGTTTTTAATACTTTTATAATTAAAAATTGTAATATTTTGTTATTAATTAAAGAAACTTTGCTAAGATTATACAAATTTAGATTTTATAACAAATTTAATAGTATTGCAATTTTTAACAAGATTCGAATATATTTCAATAATAAATACAAGATAATCTTTATTACTTGCTATAATTTATTTAAATACGTTATTATATTCTTTAAGTTGTACAATACTTTAACTATATTTTAATTCTTTATTAACAAGACTCTAAATCTCTATTTAAGCAATTTTTGTATTATCTATATAAACAATATCTTAATATACAACAATATTAAAGAAAAGTATAAGAATTATATAAATAAGATTCTTGTTAAACTAGATAAAGCAAATTTCTATTTAAATATTAATAAATGTGTTTTCTTTATTAATCAAACTAAACATCTAATTATTATTATTATTATTAAAGAAATCTGGATAGATTTCTAGAAAATTAAATGCATTTTAAAGTAGAAAATTCTTAGATACTTACGCAACGTATAAACTTTTCTAGATTTTGTTAACTTCTATTGTCGATTTATTTTTAACTATTTTAATCTAACTAGATCTTTTTTAGCGCTAAATAATCAAATTAACAAGAGTTTAAATTTTTTATAACAATTTAACAATTTTAAGAATTAGATATTTAAGACTCTTAAAAAAGTGTTTATTAATTAATTAATTCTTTATTATTTCGATTTTAATCTAAAGACTTAAATCAAGAACAATATCTTTAATTTCGCAATTATTGTTGTATTGTTGCAAATAAATTTAAACAAATTACTTTATTCGATAATTTATATATTAAAAATTATATTATTTGCAAAGTGCAATTACAAAATCTATAATAAAAAGCTATTAACTATTGTTTAAACTTTCGAAAAGTAATATTCGAAATATACAAATATATTTGTTAAAGAACTTATAAAATTTAATATTAATTATTGTAATTTAAAGTATTTTATAACTATTAAGCAACTTAATTGTTATTAAGTTTATTAAATAAAATTTCTTTTTAAATTTAACTTTAAAATTATTTATTGTTCAAATATACTAAATACAAAATTTAATAATTTTATTTAATAATTACAAGAAATATCTTCTAACAAAATTAATTTGCGCAATTAATTTTAGAGACAAACAATTCTTAAATAATACAACTTTAAATCTAATATAATTAAAGTTTTTATATTAATTTTGCTATTATTAAGTATTATAATTACTATTTAACAATAAAGTTAGTTTGTTTGTTTCGAAATTTTATTAAGTTCTAGTTAATTATTAACAAAATATTAATAAAAGTTTGCGAAAAGTTTATTAAAGTATTGTTAATAACTAACAAAAATATAAAATTATCTACAATTTTTTAACTTGCAATTTATTTGTCTTTCTAGTAGAATAGATTTTGTTTCTTTAAATATCTGTTTATAGTCTTTATAATTACAATCGTTTTGTCTTTTATTTCGAATTTTTCTTTCTTGTTAGATATATTTGTTTTGCTTGCATCTTAATTGTTTATATCTTTATAATTAACATTTTTTTTTGCAAATTAATCTATATTTGCTAAAGCAATAAACTCGATACAAAAGAAAAATTAATAAATTAATAAATTCGATTTTGAAATTCTTTTTTAACAAATATTTAAAATATATTTATATAATAAGAAGATATATCAAATTATTGCGATTAAGAAAGTTAATAAATAAAAAATTCTAGCAATTTTTCGCAAATTTATTAAGTTAAAGCTAGAAAATTGCAAAGTAATCGAAAACTTAACAACTAAAGTTAAACATCTATTTGTTAGACAAAAGATATATATATCTTAAAGTAAAAAGAGCGTTTTATATATTAAAACAATTGAATTTTAGCATAAATTATTAATTGTTAGATATTTAAAACAAACAAAAACGTTCGAGAAAATCTAAAGATACTATTATTAATCTACGTTGTATCTAGATGTTAAGAAATATATTAAAAATTATTTTATTTATAAATATAGCAAATTTTATTGCGAATACAACTATAATCTACTTAAGCTCTTGTCTATTTTAATTAATATTAATAAAATATATCTTGCAACTTTATTATTTTCCTCTTATTATATCGCTATAAAGAAATATTGTTTTAATATATTTTAATAATAATTAATAGATTATTTAAGAATAAGAAGTTTATACTTATAAATTTTTTAAAAAATAAAATTGTAATTTAGATTTTTATTAACTTTGTTAAACGCAACAAAAGTTTTCTAATTTCGATAATCTTAAATAGAGATATTTAATTTATTGTTTATTTTAATAATATTTGTGCAAAAAACTAAATATTAAGTTTAAGTTATTAATTGCATTTTATCTAGAAATTAACAATTAAATTAAAAATATTAAATTCTTAAGCAATATCTTTGCGCGTATATATATTATAATTAGAATAACTAAATAAGTTATCTAATTATTATCGAATTTGTTGCAAACAACTATATTAACAAATCTATTAATATATTATCTTTCTTTGCTATTAAAGATTATTTATCGAAATTAAATTTAAAATTATTCGAAGTTTTTTTTAACAAAAACACTTTAGAAACTTGTCGCAAAATAAAGAACGCAAATAAAATTATCAAAAAAATTAAGTCTTTACAAGAATTTTTTTAATACAAATTTGTCTAAATACAAATTAAGCAAGTAGAATTTACTAATTGCAATTGCATTGCAATTCTAAAGTTTAAAGTAAAAAATAAGATTATACTAAAAATTAGAAATATTGCAATTGTAAAATTAAACAAGTTTCTAAAATATAAGAATGCAAATTCTTACAAAATTGTTAAAGTTATTAACAATTATATTTACAAATTAAAGTTACTTAAATTAATAAAATTAATTTATCTTGTATTCTACTTATAGCTTTTGCATTTTAATAAAAGTATATTTCTTTCAAATTAATATATTAAGTTTTTATTGCTTTTTCTTAAAATTAATAAGTTGCATAATTACTTTATTATTAATATTAATAAATTTAGAATTAATAAACAAAAAGTAAACAATAATATTAACTTAAATTTAATTGCTAAGAATTATAGAATTAATAAAAAGATTAACAAGATATTGCAATATTAAATTCTCTTTATAAGTAAAACAAATTACAACAATTACTTTAAGTAAAAAAACTATTATATAATCGACAATTGCTTAAACTTTGTTGTTAACTTTTACTACAAATACTTAAATATTGCTAAATCTTATTAAACGTTTTAGATATTTTCTAATTAAAAGTTAGTTAAATAGATTGTTAGAATATATTTATCTACTTGTTACAATTTGCTTTATAATAGTTTAGAAGTAATATTTACAATATTTTTAATTACTTTTGTATATATTAGATACTTTGTTACTTATATTTTAGATTTTATTGTCTATTTATTAAAGCTTATTATCTATATATAATAATTATAGTTATTTGTTTAACTTTGAAGTCGATATTAAAAGTTAAAAATTGAATATTAAGATTATCTAATATTTAACTGTCTTTTGTTATTGTTTAATAAGAATCTTAAAAATACATTATTAATACAATTGTTATTGTTAAACGTTATTTAATATATACATATAATTCTTGTTGTTACTTCTAGTAAAATTTCAAAAATATATTATTAATACAATTACTATTGTTAAATATTACTCTATATATATTTACAGATTTTGTTGTTAATTTTTAATAGAATTTTAAAAATGTATTACTAATACAATTACTATTGTTAGAAATTACTTAATATATATTTGCAATTTTTACAATTATTTTTCGAGTTATTTGTTAAATATTTTAGATTTGCTTTTCTTATATATTTTTCGAATAAAATATAATTTTAAATGCGTAAATATATAAATATATACGCACATATTGCTTACAAGAAACTTTTATATTAATTTTATGCTCTATATAATAGATTTAAACAAACGTGTTCGAATATAATTAAAATTCGATAAATTTCGACTTTTTAATATTGTTACTCTCTTTGTTATTGTTAATTTTCTCTCGAAGTTATATAACTTATATTAATATTGCTCTCTCTTCTTAAATTACGTAATTAAAGTTAAATCTTTTCTTTAAATTCGACTAATCTTTATTTTATTGTCGATTTTCTTTTTCTTTTGTATTATGTAATCTAGACTTTTTTCTTAGAATTAAAATTAATAATCTTTTGTATTTTCTTTAGTTATTTTACACTTAATATTTTCTTAAAATTTATTTATTCTTTCTTTTTCTCTTTTTCTCTTTTTCATTATTAATCACTTAATATTCTCGATATATATTTACTCTTTTAGATACTTTCAACAAGAAATATCGATAATTTACTAGAAAAAATTGTTAAATAATACTTGATATTAACAAGAGAGAATTAAAAGTTAAATAAAGTATTAATTGCAAAGTATGCGCATTAATTACAATATATATTATTGTTTCTATGTATTTTTTTTAAACAATTTCGAATTTTGTTTTTATTGAACAATTTTTTTTCTATTGTTTGACAATTATTAACAAATTTAACTTTATTAATTAAATAATATCTAACAAATCTAAATATCGTTCTAAATCTATATTTAATATATACTTAAGATTACTTAAAAGTACTAACAATTAGTATCAATTATTATGTAAAGTTAACTAGAATATTAATTGTAGATTTTATTATTATTTTGTTAAAGTTTGCAAATAGAAGAGAGAAATAGTATTATAATTTTAGACTAAATAGATTTTGTTTTTTCGAGATTTTGTTATTTTAAATATACTACGCGTAGTAGTTAACGTCTTGACACTTATAATACTTATACTTATTTCTTATATATGATTAATTTTGTATAGCTAGTATTCTTGTTAATTAACTATATACTAGTTATGACAACTCTAATTCTAACAAAAAATTAAAATACTAGCTACTATTTATAATATATTCGAGATTAAAGAGCGAAAATCTAAAGAGACAAAGTCTATTCAATTTAAAATTGTAATATTATCTCTTTCTTCTATTTGCAAGTTTTAAGAAAATAATAACAAAATCTTTAACTAATATTTTAGCTAACTTTAGATAGTAATAGATATTAATTGTTAATACTTCTAAGTATATTTTAAATATATATCGAATACAAGTTTAAAGCAATATCTAAATTTGTCGAATATTATTTAATTAATAAAATCGAATTTGTTAATAATTGTTAAACAATAAAAAAGATTTTGTTAAATAAAAAAGTAATTCGATTTTTTTTTTGTTTTTTGAAAAAAATACGAAAAAACAATAATATATATTGTAATTAATATATATACTTTGCAATTAATATTTTAATTAATTTTTAATTCTCTCTTGTTAATATAAAGTATTATTCGACAAGTTTTTCTAGTAAATTGTTAATACTTCTTGTTAAAAGCATCTAAAATATCGAATATATATCGAATAGTATCGAGTAATTAGTAATAAAAGAAGAAGAAAATAAATAAATTTTAAAAAAATATTAAATATAAAAAAATTAGAAAGAGTACAAAAAATTATTAATTTTAACTCTAAGAAGAAAGTCTAGATTACGCAACGCAAAAAAGAAAGAAAATTGACAATAAAATAGAAAATAATTGAATTTAACAAAGAAATTTAATTTTAATTACGTAATTTAAGAAAAGAGATAACATTAATATAAGTTATGTAACTTCGAGAAAGAATTAACAACAACAAAAAAAATAACAATATTAAAAGGTCGAAATTTGTTAAATTTTAATTAAGTTTAAACACGTTTATCTAAATCTATTAAATAGAGTAAAAAATTAATATAAAAGTTTCTTGTAAGCAATTTGTGCGTATATATTTGTATATTTACGCATTTAGAATTATATTTTATTCGAAAAATATATAAGAATTGCAAATATAAAATATCTAATAAATAATTTAAAAAATAACTATAAGAATTGCAAATATATATCAAATAACTTTTAACAATAATAATTGTATTAATTATAAATTTTTAAATTTTTATTAAAAGTAATAATAAAAATTGTAAATATATATTAAATAATATTTAACAATAGTAATTATATTAATAATACGCTTTCGAAGTTCTACTAGAAGCAATGACAAAAATTGTAAATATATATTGAATTATATTCTACAATAGTAATTGTATTAAGAATATATTTTCGGAATTCTTGTTAAACGTTAACAAGAAACAATTAAGTATTAAATAATTTTAATATTAAATTTTTAACTTTTAATATTAATTTCAAAGTTAAACAAATAACTTTAATTAATCTTATATATATAAATATCAAACTTTAAAGTACAAATAATAAAATCTAAAATTCAAATAACAAAACATCTAGTATATACAAAAGTAATTAACAATATTGTAAATACTATTTCTAAACCATTATAAAGCAAATTGTAATAAGTAAACAAACATATTTTAGCAATCATTAACTTTTAATTAGAAGACGTTTTAAATATTTAATAAAATTTAACAATATTCGAATATTTGTAATAAAAGTTAACAACAAAATTTAAACAATTGTTAACTATATAGTAATCTTTGTACTTAAAATAATTATTGTAATTTGTTTTATTTATAAAGAGAATTTAATATTGCAATATTTTATTAGTCTTCTTATTAATTTTATAATTTTTAGCAATTCAATTTAAGTTAATATTGTTATTGATTCTTTGTTTGTTAACTTTAACTTTATTAATATTAATAACAAAGTAATTATGCGACTTATTAATTTTAATAAGAGACAACAAAATTAAAGATTATTAATTGTATATTGTAAACAATATAAGTTTAACTAGTATTTATAACAATAAACAAACTATTTTTATTATTAACAAATTCAATTAGAACTTTAATTCTATTTAAAATAAATTTTTTATATTTGTTACAAATAATATTATTTGTTAATTTATAACAATTTATATTATTAAAACGTGTTTAAGTTTAAAGATAATCTTAATAATTAAAATTTGCAACGCAATTATCTTTATATCAAAATTAGAAATAATTGCTTTTTATTTTTTGACAAAGTTATTAAAATTAATTATACTAGCATTGCTTGCAAAAATGCAACATACAATATTATTAAGTATTGATCAAATATGTCAATTAATTTTTATTGAATTATTAACAAATTAATTTATAATTTTAACAATATATTTAATAAATACAACAAATTTACTATTACTTTTATCAAACTTATAAATAAGAATTTTAAGATAGATTACAAAGACTTTAGCAAAATATTTAACAACTATTTAACTAAACTTATTACTATCGTTGTATCGCTAAATTTCTCTTATAATATCTAGAAAATTTATTTTACAAGAAATCCATTTAATAGATTGCACAAATCTTGTATTATTATTTAAGAAAATCTAATCCCTATAACTTTAGTTAAGAGAATATATTAAATCGATCAAAAATATTGACGTACAAAAAAAATTATATTAATTATATAATTTTCGATATAATATTTAACGCAACAATTAAAGTAATACTTTAACTTAAAATTATATTTTTAACTATATTTTTAATTGTATTATTAACAAGCTTAACTCTTAAGAAAATAAAAATTATATAATATATCTTTGCAATTAATTTAAGAAACTTAAAAACAAAGTTAAGAATTAAAAGCTTTGCTTAAACTATCTAGAAATAAATTATTTGCACAAAAATATTAATTGTTTTTGCAAAAACAAGCTCTTAATATTATAAAATTAAATTATTGTAATTCTTAAAGCTTTCGATATAAAATTTATTGCATTAAAATTAAAACAATGTTTCGATTTTGTTAAAATATATATTTATAATTAAAAGTTAAATAAGAATGTTAATAGTAATTTCGAAGACTCGAAAAAAGTCTAGTCTTTAACAAAAGTTATAATTGAAGACAATTGTTAACTAGTCTATATATATAAATCTTCTAACTTAAAAAGACTTGCAATTAATAAATTGTTAAGTTTAGTCTAATTAGAACTTAGATAAAGCAAAATATTTCTTTTATTTTTAATTAATAATTTTATTTTATTGTTTAAGTTTATATTTTTAAAGACAAAGTTAAAGTTAAGTTTCTACTAAATATAAAAGTATTTGCTAAAAATTTTATTAACAAAAACTTTGTAATTTAATATATATTTTTATCGATCAAACTATTGCAAGTTCTAGCTAAGATAGATCTCGCTCTTCGAGTTTTTGCTCTCTTAGCTTCGAGTATACTACGAATAGTATCTAGCGTCTTGATATCTATAATACTTCTATTTATTTCTTATATATAGTTAGTTTGCATAGTTAGTATTTTTGTCAATCAATTATATACTAGTTTACTAGCTCTATTCTCTAATATATACTAGCTATTTTTTTAGAATTAATTAGCGAACTATCTTCTAGAGATATTTAAATTTGCTACTTTAACTTTGTAGATGCTACGAAGCAATCTTAAATACTAGTTGTTAAACACAAAAGAGAACTAATTCTAGTATAGACAATGAATATTTAAGTATAAAGCGCGTTGCAATGTTTATTAACATTAATCTTTAAGATATATATTAATAGAAGAGTAAAATCTACTTAAATTGCGATAACAATACAATAAAGCAATCTTTAAATAAAAGAAGTAAGCTATATAGATTGAAACTCTCGATAAGTCTTCTACGAAAAGAGTTGTTAATAAGTTTGTTGCAAAGAGCATTATTAATAAGTTTGTTACAAAGAATATTGCTAGTAAGTTTGCTATAATTAATTTTATCTCAGTTCTATAGTATATTTACTACAAGAGCGTCTTGTTATTTATACAAAGAAAAATTACAATATCTTTGCTATAATAATGTGTCTTAATAAACAAAGAAGATAAAATACAAATTGTTTATCTATTGCAATATTTGTCTAAATATTGTTTGCTATAAGTAAGTATATTTAGATTAATTGTTAGATCGAATTTCGATTTCAAGTATAAAAATCGACTCGAATTGTTAATTTCAATTTTAGGAATTAAATTGTTAAGACTTTCGAGTTGAGTTAATACAAATTGTTAAGATTCGAATCGAGTATATCTATATTTGATAAATTCTAACTTTAGTTCTAGATATACTTAAATCTACTATAACAAAAATCTAGTATAATTGTTAAGTTGAATCGAACACTTTTTTCTTAATCCGATTTACTCTCTTGAGCTTCGTAGAATTAAATTAGGATTAAGACGCGAATCTAATTTTAGAATCGATTTTCGTCGAGTTAATGTCAAAAACTTAAGTTAACTTTGTCGCGTTAGTATTCGCTTATTTTATCCTATTTTATTTATGCGCTAACTCGATTGAGCTAGCGCAGAAGTCGCGCTAATTACATATAGTTAGCGTAGAATTTACGCTAATCGCATATAGTTAGCGCGTTACGTAACGTTACGTAATCGAGTAGATTAAATTAAACATTCGACGCGCATTTTTCGCTCGTCCCACTTTGTTGAGCTAGGAAATTTGTTAATTCTAGAATTAGAATTGAACAAGTTAACTCGATCGAGTTGAAATTCGATCCAACGATTACGCTACAAAAGTCTTAGTTTTCTATTACTAATATCTAGACTTTGTACGAGATCAAGATCAAAGTTAATAAATCTTGCATTATTTGTGAGAATCTAGAAGTTTAAGTTAAGCTTTGCGAGAAACAATCTTGATATTTCTTAATATTGTGTTCGTAAATGCGTTTGTTCTATATAGCAATTATAATTTGTCTACGTAAAATGCGCACACGTTCTCTTGATCTATTAGATTTGTCTCAAAAGTAAAGTTTGCTCGAATCGACAAAATCTAATATTTAAAGCAAAAAACGTAATAGTTTGACGCAATTATACAACTAGCAAGCAACTATAACTGTTTGTGCGCATTGCAAATATTAAAACTTTACGTGTCAAAATATAATTAACAATTAAAACTTTTAGAAAGTCTAACAATACAAACTTTTCTTGTTAGAAAATCTACATATTATTATTATAATATATTAATAATTGCAACTTATTTAACAATACTCTAATAGAAAGACAATAAAATTACAATTAATCTCTTGTTAATATTAATTAGAAATAAATAATAGTTTAAGTAATTCTTTCTTTGCTTCTCGAAATACTTTAATAAGTTTATATAGATAATAGACTTTAATATATCTTATAGTAGTTTTAATTATGCATAGTTAGTAATAGTATTAATTAACTAATTTATAGATATCAATTTTGTCTAAATAGTTTGTTAAGAATACTTTGTAAAAATGCTAAATAATAGCAATACGCAATTGCTTGCTATTTAGAACAAAAATGCAATTTCAAAAGTAAAAAATATTGTTAATAACTTTGCACTTATTAAGTTCTATACAATAATTCTTCTTAATTAGTATATAAGAAATTCGACATTTATTGTTTATCTTTGTCTTAACAATTATTTAAAGAATTATATTATGCAAATATATTATGCAAATGCATTGTATTAAATTATTCTAAATTATAGAATCTTTTAACTTTATATTTAAATCGTAAGTATTGACAAAAAATAATATTAATTTATTGTTGTTATTTGTAAAAGACGATCTAAACATATTTGTATCTATATTGTTAGCAACTAGATTATATATTTAAGTTACTATAAATATAGAAGACTCTTCGATCTTGTTTAACAAAAGAGACGTTAATATAATTGCACAAGTTATCTCGAAAGTTAAATTATTCTTCTTAAGTATTCTTTATTGCTAAAATAATTAACAAATATTGTTAATAAAAATAGATATATCTTGCAAATATTTAATAAAATTGTTAAACTTTGTATTTTAAATATTAGAACAATAGATAATACAAAAGTTAAATTTTAAAAGAAATTTAACTTAGTATGCTTAACAACAATTTAATTGCTTAATTATTATAAAATACTTTAAATTTTTGTAATTATTAATTGCTCGAATTAAGTCTTTAACTAAAATATTAATATATTTTAAATATTATTTCTTAAAAATATAAATAATAACAAACAATTTTTTATTATAAATCTTATAATTGTATTTTGTTAATAATATTTGCTTAAATATATAAGCAATTAAATACAAAAATTTATTTGTACTTTTCTAAAATAATATTATTGTTATAATAAAATTAAAGAGATTAATTTTAATTTAAGTTTCTAAATTTAAATTTAAGTAATAAAGAATAAATTCTACAATAAAGATCTTTTTAAGTATTTTGAAAACTTTATTTTTATAATTATTAAATTGTTAAAAAAAGTAAATATTGTTGTTATATTTAATTAAAACATTAAGTAACTTAGTTAATAACAAATAGTTATAAACAAAACAACAATAAAAGTTAGCAAAATTAAAAAATATTTAAGCATTTTTAAGTAATTAAGAAACTTTATATTTTTGTATAACTTTAATTTTCTTAAAATCTATTTTAATATTTTCGATAATAATAATAAGATTTAGATATTTTATTTAAGTAATATTAAACTTGCATTTGTTAATATTTAAATACAATTTTATCTATTTTAGTTTAATTGAAACTAACTTTATATATTTGATATATTTTTCTTAAATATTGCTATAGATAAGAATATTATTTAAGTAAATAATACAAAAATTGTTTAGATACTTTCGAAGAAGTTTGTTAATAAAAATTTGAAAAAGATTTAATATATTGTATAACTTAAAAGATATTTAAATATATTTAAATATATTATAACACATAATAAAAGCAATTTTATATTTCTTATTTTTGTGCATATAAATCTTATTAAAAATTGCAATAATATACAATATAATATAATACTTAGCAATATATAATTTAATAAAAATATCTTAAATAAACAATAAAGTATTGCAATTCTTAATAATAAAAGTATTAAAAACTTGATAATTTATATGAATATAAAGATTTTCTTTAAACTTCTTAATTATAAGTATAAACAAAATATAATCGTATTAATTGTATTAAATAAATTTTATTTCAAGTAAATTACTAATATAGATTTTTATTATCTAAATCTATTTTAAAAACAATTGTAAGCTTTTTAATATAATATTTTTATTTTAAAAACTAAATCTATTAAGTAATTAATTAATTAATTAAGCAATAAAAAGAAAATATATTAGCAACTTAAGAATTTTATTAATAAAAAAATTTATTGTAATAGTTTATAAAAATGCGAAACTTAAATTAATTTTTATTTAACAATATTTTCTTTGTTTTAATAAAAAATTTATTGTAGTTACTTATTATAATAACAACAATATTGCTAATATAAATATTAATCAAATATAAAATATTGTTTTCTTCGAATTAATTTAGTATTGCAAAGTATTATAGTTATATAATTATAACTTAATTGTTATTCTTAATTGTTATAGCAAGAAATACAATAACAATAATATTCTTAATATTTTTATAGTTTATTAAATTTGAAGAGCGTTTCTTTAGAGTTTTTCTAACTCTCTTGCTATATATTTTAACTATTTTCTTGTTATAATTATAATTAATTATACAATAATTAAAATTAAACTTTAGATTGCCAGTTTTGTAATGAATTTCGAAAAAATAGGGTTTTAATTAAGATATATTTTTAATTATATTGTAATTGTCGAAATTAATAATAAAAGTTTATATTTGTTTTTTGTAAAAATCGAGACTAAAGTTTTAGCAAACTATATAAATAATATTAAAGATTAGATTGTTATTTGTTTGTTAGAATTAGAAACAAAGAAAGATAATATATTAGTAGATTTGCTAATGTAACTATTTGCAACAAACTTAACAATAACTAGATAATTTATCTAGTTATTCTAGTTGTAATGCATGTATGCGCAAAGATATTACTTAACAACAATATCAATATTTTTAATTTAATTGTTAATTTCTAAGTAAAATATAATTAACAACTTAAACTTAATATTTAGTCTTTTGCACAAATATTGTTAAAAGTAAGCAATAAATTAAGTATTTCTATTCAAGATTATTAAGACTAGAAAATTCTTATTGTATTAAACAAAGTTGATAAAGATTTAAATTACAATCTTAACTTTTAAAAAAATTATAAATATAAACTTCTTATACTTAAATAGTTTATCAATTATTATCAAGATATATTAGAACAATTCTTCTCTATAATAATATAATAAGAGCAAGATAATAAAGTTGCAAAATATATTCTACTAATATTAATTCGAAATAGACAAGAACTTAAGTAGATTGTACTTATATTTGTAATAATATTTGCTATATTTGCAAATAAAGTAACTTCTAATATATTTCTTGATATTTAAGTTTAGCGTAAATTAATAGTAGTATCTCTATATTTTCTTAAATATTTTTGTTTGTTCTAGATGTTTAATAGTTGTATTTTATTTATTTGCAATTGTTTGTTGCAAGAGTTTTAATTTCTTGACAATTTAATAATTAAACAACATTAATCGAACAATTTTGCGTTCAATCTTAATATAATCTTTGTCAATAACGTTAATTATCGATTGACAAACTTTTAAGATAGTTAAATTTCTTGTTATTTAATTAATAACGCATATAAATAAATTAACAAGATTTCTATTATTCTTATTTACTATTTAGCGAAATTACAATTAAGAGAACGAGCTTGACAAAATTAGCAAAAAAAAAAAATTTAAGCTTAACTCTAGTTTAGTATTGTAAAAATATATAAAAAGTATAAAATAAATAAGAGTTTTAACGTTTATAAAATATTACTACTCTTATTATTTTTTTACTTATTTAATAAAGCAAAACTAAGTTTTATTGTTTAATTTCTAGTGTTAAGATTCTTTGCAAGTCGATTTAAGTTAAAGACATTATTAAGTAAGAAGTTGTATTTAAAAATTAGGAAAGTTATTATAAAAATAATTAACTTGTAACAATTAAACATTTATAGCAACGTTATTTTTTAATTTTTTGATATTAGCTCTTTCTATTATATTGAAACAAAATTCGATAAATATTAAATTGTTTATTTATTAATAGAAAACGTAAGTTAGATTTAGATTGTTATAAGACAAATTAATTTTACTTTATTAATAATTATTATTGCAATAATAATTTAACTTAATACAAAAGAAATTATTAATTCGAATAATAATTTTTGTGATTATTTAATAAAACAATATTGCAACACTATTATTTGCTAGATTATAATTAAATATTTTTAAGTTAAAATTTATATTAGAATGCGACAATTCTTCTATCTAAATTTTAGCAAATTAATATCAAGTTCTTTGCAAAAACGCAAGAGATTTAGCTAACGAATTGCAATTTTATCTTGCGCAAGATTAAATTTCTTGCAAATAACTTAATTGCACAACAAGATTGTATAAGTAATAAAGTAATTTTGTTATTACAATTTATTAAATATTAGTTTCGAGTTATCTAGATTTTTTTTAAGCAAAAGCTTAATACTTTTTTTTATAATTCGATTTTACTTAATGCGAGCGATTCGAAGAGAAGATATCTTAAGAACTTGATTTTATAATTTTGATAATTTAAAAATTAAATCTTTGAAATAGTTTTCAAGATAAATTATTTACTCTTTGCGTAATTGTCGAAATACGCAAGTCGAATAACTCGAACTTAAATTTAATTAACAAAAATATATTGTAACTTTAAGACATTATTTCTTGTTTTTCTTTTCTTACGAAGTTCAATAAACAAAAGTAATACTTCTTTAGAAATGTTGCAAGAATATTATATTTTACTTGAAACAATTGCTTTAATTTATAGAGAACTTTTCTAAGTTAACAAACTTTTTTGTTTTGCTCAAAGTTGTAAAACAACTTAGTATAGATTTCTTTGTTAATATTCTTGTAAAAAAAGACAATAACAACGTTTATTTGCTTTAGATTTTAGTTGTTAACAACAACAAAGACAAAGATAATCTTGTAACTTATTAACTTAATTACGACAACAAATATTTCGATATAATTTAAATTTTTGCGTTATTTAAAGTTTTTAACAACTTAACAAACTTTATAGCAAAGAATTTTGCTATTAACTTTATACTTAATCTTGTAAATTTATCTATTACAAAATACGTAACGCTCGATAGATATTAAGTAAATAATATAGATATTGTTCTTTTTTAAGAATTTAATCTTGTTTTGTTTAACTAGTTGTTAATTTATCTTGTAATAGGTTTTTATTATAACTTTAACATAGATCTTAAGTTTATATAACTCTAATAACATAACTTTGAACAATAGAGTAAAAGAGTTTGCGAATTTATTTTAATGCAATTGAAGTTTCAAGTATCTTTGCAATGTTAAATTTAGACTTTAAGATAATATTGAATTTTAAAGCGTACTTGATAATTTGATAACTTTAGAAGACTTATTAAAGTTAGTAAAGTTAGAAAAAGTGTTGTTTTCGAAATTAAAGATAAAGAAAAATTTAAGAAAAGTAGTGCTTTTAAAGTTTAAAAAAGATAGAATTGTAAATAAAATAAATAAATTCTCTAACTTATTATTAGAGTTCTTGATTTTATTCGAAAGCAAGACAATTCTTTGTTGCTCTTGTAATATTATTGCAAGATTTAAATTAGCTCTTACAAAGTTCAAAGATTTGTTAATAGTATTAATAGTATTTAATTGTTTAGAAGAAGATAAAGATTAACAAGTATTGTTGTTTTGTCAACTAATTTTGTTGTAATTAATATCTAAGTAGAATAATGCTTGTTTGTAGTCTAGTTAATAAATTTTTAAAGTCGAATTAAATCTTGTCTTTATTATCTATTATACAATAGATATACTTCTTCTTATAATCTATTAGTATTAAAAGTTTAATACAATTCTAAAACTTTTGTCAACTAGTATTTAATTAAGTTTTTAGTGCTTCTTTTTGCTAATTTATGCGTCGAATATGCTTGTAGTTATAGAGATGCTCAATACTTGTTTCAAAAGAAATAATAAGATATTTAACAATAAGAGCAATATTGCAATACAAATTAACTATCTAAATTATCTTTAATTAAAGATTAATAATTAAGTTATTATCTTTTATTATAGTGTTAGTTTTTCGCATTAGAGTTTAATTAAAACGTTTAACGCAATTGTTTATTTTAAGAAAGATAACAATAGTAAACTCTATTTGTATTTTGCGCTTTTCGCGTTAAACTTTAAAGACTTTACTTATATATTTACTTTTATTGTTAACGTAAATGCGAGTGCATTTGCTCTCTCTATACTTAAATTCGTTAATATAGCGTTTAAAGAAAATTAAAAGACTAACTTTATTCTTATTTTTAAGACATTTTACTTGTAAGTATTTGATTTTATTATCTAATCAAATTAAAATATAGCAAATATTATTAAATTTGTCTAGAGACATAAGTTTTATAACGTCGACGTAAATAAGATCGTTTTTTAGCAATTAAATCTAATAGAAACTCGATAAGACGTTGCTTTAATTTTTGCGCAAACGCAAGAAACACAAATATTATTTGTTAAAAACTTTGTAATATTAAAAATGTCTCTTCAAGCAAGTTAATAGACATTTTGCTTGTCTAGATAATTAAGACGTTCGTGTTATATAATTGTTGCATCTTTATTAATCGCTAGTAGAACAACAATAGAGACAAAAAGTGCAATAAACATTTTTAAATTTAGAAAGTAAAAATTAAAGTCTTGAATTGCTTGAGCTTACTAAATGTCGATAAAGAATTTGAAATCGATAATTCTTCGAATAATATTAGCGTCTTTAATCTAATTATAGAAGATTAAATTGTGCTAAGAGTTTGACATATATTAAACATTGTAAATAGTAATATATTAAACATTGTAAATAGTAATATATTAAACTTTGTTATCTTTGTAACAAACAAAGAGACAAATAATTTCGATATCTATAGCAATTAAAATGTCTTCTATATTTCTTATTAATTGATCAGATATTACTAAATAGAACACAAAGATCTTAGAATCTCTTGTTATATATTGATTGCATTTAGTATTAAAGACTTACTTGCGTAAGAAATAATTAACAACAAGAACTAATATAATACTTGTAAATAAAGACAACTTAAAAATTGCAAACAAGATTGTTACAATAACAAAGACAAGATAACGATTATAAGTTATTGCTCTAGTAATTTTTTATTTTTTGTTATTTTTATTTTTATTTTTGTTCTTGTTAAACTTAAACTTGTTCTTATTCTTTCTAAATTTAAATTTCTTTCGATCTTCTTTTTAATTATCGTAATTTTGACAATATTTGTTTCTGTTATTATTTCGATTGTTATTAAAGTTATTGCTTTTTAAGATAAGACGCAATTTTAAATATAAGTTTTAGTAATTTGATTCTTAATAATCTATCTTATTGTAATTCGTGCATTTCTTTTGTTTAATATATACGAAGCTAAGATTGTCAACAACAAGAAAGATGTTTCTTGTAATAATAATTAACTTAATAATTGTTATCGAAATTAAGATGCTATTAATAGCTAAGATATTTATTGAATTAATATATTAAACTTTGTAATTGTAAATAATAACAAACAACTTCTATTTTTAGATCTTATCTTTATTGAAGAACTTATACTTAGATATTTATCGATTAATAAAGAGTCGAGCAATGTTGTTAAGATCGACTAGATATTTAAAGATAAGTCAATTCTTATTTATAATTAAATTACTTAAATAGATAAATAGTTTATCAATAATATCGCGAAATTAAATTTTGTACTTGTTGATATTTTAACAATTAATAAGCTTGAGAGACTCGAATTTAATAAAGATTTTTATTAATATACTTAATTTTTTAGACTTGCATATCTTAACAATCTTTTATTAAATCTCTTTAACTAGATCGATGTTCTTTATATTATAATATAGATTTTTATTAACAATATTTTGAAGCGTATTTATATATCTCTTGTTGCTAGCATTTTATTTAACTTGTTCTTCGATAACAATATTGAGCGAGTCAACAAATTTAACGTTTGAATTAATATATTTCTAGAGCTTGATTTACTTAAGAACTTTAAATAAGTCTCATTTCTAGATACGAAAGCTTACGTTATTGCTAATTTTAGCAATTTGTTTGAGAATTGCAAGAAATAACGCGAAGATGCTAGTAATTATAACAATATTAACATAGTTTGTTATCTTAGAGTTCTATCGATAACTCGTAAGCAATAAGTAATATTATTAATAAATATAGTAAAGATCTCGATAAAGATATTTTAACTATCAAATTACAAAGATTAAGCGAATTAACAAATCTTAAATTAGATATTTAATTCGATAGATACTCTTCGAAGAATTTAAATAAAAAAGATAATTAGATATACTTTTCTTTGTTAATAGTATAAAGTTAATAAATTTTGTCAATTATTGTTTGAGCAAAGTTTTAATAGATAAACGATCAATAAGTTCTTGAATAAGTCTTGTAATTTTGTTGTCTTATTTTGAGATTATAATAAATATAAATAAAATTAAAATTAATAAACTTGATTTGTTTAATAGATAAAAACGTATTAATAACAAATAATTTCTAATTAGATTGTCGTTTTCGCTTGATTATAAATAAAGCTCTTTTGCTATTTGAAATCTAATCGAATTACTTAATCTCTTTATTTTTTTTCTTAATCTTAATAGTTATAAAGATAACAACGTTCTTTCGCGTTTTTGCGATTGTTAAATCGATCTTTTTAATCTTTTATTTTGACAAGACTAAGAGTTAATCTTTTCGATCTAAATCTTTCGCGTCTTCGCAATAATTAAGATCTTTTCAATTCTTTTATTTAAATAAGACTAAGAGTTATTTGATTAAGAGTTGCGTCTTTACGTTGCTTTCAAAGTAATTAATAAAGTTATTTCCATCTTCGAAGTATGTTTGCGATTTAGTTTATTGATTTGTTTTGTATATTGTAATAAGAAAAGTTGACTAGCACTCGTTCTAGTTATCAAGCTAGCAAATTGACTTGATTGATTGTTAATAAAAGAATTTTTGCAATAAATAGAAGAACAAAGATTGAAAAGATTGAATAATTTAATTCTTTTATTAATGCGTTAAAGTAGAATCTTGTCTCGCTTTAATAACGCGTCTTCGACTAATTATTAGTTATCTAATTATCGATTCTTAGTTATATAGTTGTTATATAATTGATCTTTCGATCTTTTTAGAACTTATTATTGATAAATATCTATTAAAAGTAATTAGCGTTCTTTGACGAAAGCGACAAGTCGCAAATAAGATAAACTAAGCACGCTAAATTCTCTATAGAACGACGTAATTTTAATAAAATACGTATAAAATACAAGAAAGTTATAAATTTTTTAAAATTTAAGATTTTTTAAGGTTAAGCTTCTCGAGCCCAATTACTTAGCGATTCCCTCGCGAAATCAACTCCGACGATCAGGCTACTTTTACTTAAATTTATTCGAAGATATTTGAATCAATTAGTAATGCGCTCTTAAAAAATTTTTATCTTTATTTACTTTTATTTCGCGCATAAGTTTAATATTTAAATATTCGCATAAATATTAAACTTCTTGATTTGTATTTTAAGACAAGTTACTTACAATTATTATATTAGTATTCTAATTAACACACGATTCTCGATTTAGATTAATTGTATTGTATTTCGAACTATAATATTTCTTGAAAGAAATTATATTTTTAAAATCTTTATTTAGTTGTTCGAATCATAATTAATTTGCAATAAGCAAATATATTATCAAGAACAACAACTAATTATATAAATATAAATTTAATTGCAAACGCTTTTCTTTTAACAATTTTACATACTTTTTAATTTTTTTTTCAAAGTGCTTTTTATTTTTCGATTACTCTACTTGTGCATTATTAATCTTTGATCGATATTTAATTTTAAATAAAATTTATTATTTATTTAGAGATGTATTCTCAAATAGCTTAACTTGTTAAAAAGATTTTATATAAGATTTGTTATTAATTGCATACAAGATTTTTACTCTTTATAATATTTTATTTTAAGAAATTTAGATTAACATCTTATTTAAAATATTCTTTACAAATTATAATTCGAATTTTAAAAAAGTTAGATTTATTTAAGTTATTGTCGCTTTATTCGTTGTTACTAAGATAATTTCTATTAATTTTTTTTTCTTCGCTTATTAATATGCTTAAGTTTAACAAATATTTCTATTTAATTTAAGATCAATTATAAAAGTTTGTATTTTACAATTTTGTTAACAAGTTTATCGAGAAATATTTGTAACAAAATATTGAGTTTTGTTACGTTCGAAATCTTGTTAAATTGTTATTGTATTTCGAATATATTGCAAAGACAATATTTAGTATTAAGTAAAGCTTAAGAATTGTAATAACATTTAAACAAATATGTTTTTCGAAATATTAAAGAACGCAATGTTCGAATTAAAATCAACAATAACTGCAATATATTGCTTTAACAAAATTCCTAATTTATAATCAACAATTAATCGATTTCGAAACAAGAAAGCTAGCTCAATTCTTAAAAGAACAAATAAGATTATTTTAAGAAAAATAGTTAAATTTATTAATCAAAATTTGAAACAAATTATTGTATATCAAAGACGTTATTTATTAATTAAATAATATAACAACAACTTAACAATACAAGTCTTAAACATTTCTTAAAAGAATTATCTTAAATCGAAAATTTCTAATAATAAATGTTTCTTTATAGATTCTTCGAAAGACGTTTAATCTAAAAAGCGTAAATATACGTACAATTATATATAAATTGTTAATAAAAAACTTTTATGCGTTTTTTTTACTCTACAATAAACGAGACCCAAGACTTAATTATTTTTAAAATTGATTTAACTATTCGATTATTAATTGCTCGCAAAAAAAAAGAAAAAATCAAAATATTTTTGTTGTCAAATTCTTCTTTGTAAGATTACGTAGCTAAAAAAATTTATTTTATTTCGACGTTGTCTTCTCTTTAATTATATAATTAATATAAATTTTCGTTAAACAATCAAATTTTATAAATTTAATTAATTTTTATTTTGTTATTGACTTTTTTCTTCTCTAATATTATATAATTTAGATTCTCTCTTTAGAATTAAAATTAATAATCTTTGTACCCCCTCCAATTTTTCCACATTTGATGTTTTCTTGAATTTTATTACCCCCCCCCAATCCCCCCCCCTCTTTCGTTACCGACCGCCCGACGCTACCCGAGGTATACCAGTAAATTCAGATG
>JAABUO010000218.1_pt1 | contig 146072 bp, 122 predicted proteins | sample 5559291 | NCBI WGS metagenome assembly JAABUO01 (sample SAMN10711878, study PRJNA513372) | rock metagenome | isolation source: Antarctica rocks | place: Antarctica: Victoria Land, Finger Mt sud
CGGAGCGTTCTAAATTCGATTGGGCAGGAGGCACAAAAACACCCCGTCTGCCGCTAGGATCACACAAGGCGGCGGCACGGGGCATGGCGACGTCACAAGTGACTGTTGTGTTTCTATTCCAGCTCAGAACCCGCACGGGAACAAGTCCCAACGGGAAAAATGAGAAGCTGGCCGATGCCCCCTTGCTCGCGATCTATTCGCCTGCCGCTCGGCGCGGCGAATTTCACTGAAAACAACCTCCCTATTATACTGCCGCGTCACCCGAATGTCAAGTGTTTGGCTCTCGCTTGTGAAAAATCTTCCCGCCGAGCGCAGGGGTATAATAGCGGTGGAGGCAGTGTCTTCTCATGGCTTACAGCGAATTCACGTTACGGACACTCAAAGAGAGGTTCAGCATCACGGCGACCGATGCCGACGACCTGTTCGCGGAAGTGCCGCCCCTTCCCGCCAGCGACTTCTTTCGGACCCTGCTCAAGCGGCACCTGCCCATCGTGCGCGGCTTGGGCACAGAGAAGACGCGATCAGAAATGATCATCGCCCCGCTGCTCGTCGAACTGCGGGAGCAAAGCGCGCATCGAGTCGCCATCTTCTCCGGCGCCGAGTTCAGTGTGGACATAGCCCAGGGTCTTTACGGCTTCTGTGACTTCCTGGTGTCACGCTCGCCGACGATGCTGTCCGTCACCGCACCCGTGCTGGCGGTCGTCGAGGCCAAGCGGGAAGACCTGACAGCGGGAGTCGCGCAGTGCATCGCGGAGATGTACGCCGCTGCGCTGTTCAATGCGCGCGATGGCGAACCACGCGAGACGATTTATGGAACCGTGACCAGCGGCACCAACTGGCGCTTCCTGCGCCTGCGCGGTCTGCTGGCCGAAGTTGACGTTCAAGAGTATTTTATCGAGGACGTGGACAAAATCCTCGGCATCCTGCGCCACATGACGCTCTGAGGAAGAGCGACAAAAAGCCCCCGCCGCCATTCGTCTGGCGGCGGGGGCTGTGTTGGTTTTAGATCGCCGAGTCGGCGTCGCTGTCAATGGTCGGCTCGTCCACGCCGCCCACATAAAACTAAGGAGTGGACGGATTACACGTCCAGCCCGACCAGTTGTTAGGAGTGCCATCCATAGGTTCGTTGTAAATTTCGTGAGCGACCCAGTTGGGTACTGTGATCAGAGAGGAGCCGTCTCTGAAGCATTGTGCGGTGTATTGATAGGTCATTTGACCATTGACACACATATAAACGGCCTTCGATCCGGTCTGATGCCAGTTATAGTAGGTGCCGACTACATTGACAGTCCCTTTCGCGCCGATCTTAATGCCAAAGTCTTTCAGCACGGTAGCTGACAACTCCGCGCTGAGTTCAACGCTGGCTAAGGGAGAAGGCTGATTGGGGGCCATCGTTTTGGTTATTGGCCCAGTGACAAAAGGACCCGACTCTTTTGTACCTTCCTTGCATGGCTGAGTTTCAGCCTGAGTGACAGGATCAGGATTGTTATTGGGATTGCCAGCCAGTTGAGGCAGTTCTTTAGCCTGAAGCAGAGGCGAGGCGGAAACAGGCCGCATCACCACCAACGCGGCAGTTGCACTCCCAATGCCGTTCGTTGCTGGCAAAACATAGGCGGCAATGCCGACTTTGGTCTGCGAAGGGACGGGAAACGTATTGGCTACTTCCACAGGCGCAGGTAATTCCTGACCAGGCGAGACGACGGCGATTGGTCCTTTTTCCAAATCAGCGACTGAGACAGGAGGTGAAACGCCTGCCGGTAAAGCCGGTTGCCAGGTAATAATGCCTTTGGCTTGACTGTCGGCGGCAGTGTTCGTAGCCGTGACAGTGTAGGGAGTGGAACCAGAGCCGGGGATAGCCGGGTTCGCTACAACACGAACATCCAACTGAAGGCCGGGCCACTCTGGATGCTGCGGGAAGCTATAGTTGATGGTATCAACACCCCGAGCAGGAACGTAACGGGGAGCTGTATAGCGCCCGTCGGCGGTGATTTGACCATAAACGGCGCTCCATGTGCCACCCGGATGAAAAGTCGAATCCGCGCCGGGGGCTGAACGTAGTGGAGGCGCAAAAATGGGAGATGTCTGAGAGACTTGCAACGGCAGAGTCTCTCCTGCGGGGAGTAGGATCGCGTCTGGCATCCGGGCGACCTCTGTAGGTTTGTAGTCCGTGACAGGAGGCGTCCAGGAGCCTGTCAAGTGGCTTGACTTGGCGGCTTCTTCCATGCTTTGGCATCCACATCCTTTGGATAGAACGCTGCCATGACTGACCGGCAACGCATGAGCGGTGGTGGAGAGAGCTTTGAAGCTCATGGTGAGGATGACAGCCGTTAAGACTGCCAAAGCCGTACAGAGGACAGCGAAGCGGCTCATGCCTCTTTGAAGGCGAGAGGAGCGAAGTTGACGGACGAAATCTTTCATCGTGGTTCTCCTGGAAAAACAGGCCAGATCAAGCCCTTACCGGCGGCTCAACTTCTGGTTCTGACGACTTTTGGTAGTCAGGTAGCTGGTGACGACTTGATAGCCTTGCCCAGCATTGCTGATGCCGTCCCAACGTAGTGACTGCTCTACATTGCGGGCGGGAGTCAGTCCCATGCGCTTTTGTGTCTCCTCCCAGGTTTGGTATTGTCCCATCTGATAGCAGCATGTCGCCAGATGCTTATTGAGACCTGACTGCGTTCCCCGCGCGTCTTGTGCGGCGGCCTGTGTATACCAGCGCAGCAACGGTGCGTAAAACTGTCGGCTATGAGCGCCCCACCATGAGGAGTTACCATACTGCGCCCCCTCCAGAGTGTCCAGGAGGCGGTCCGCCGCCGACTGCCCGGTAACGGCAGGCTGAAAAGAGGCGATTTGGCCTCGTGAAAGCGCCTGTTTCCGACGTTCTTCCTTATGCGCTTGCACCTCCTCCCATTGGTCCCTCGTTCCGAAATAGGGTGGTGGCATCTCGTCTATTAGATCCAGCATCATACCAGGCAGGATTGTGTTTCGTGAATTATTACGATCAACTTTCACTGTGAGAGTCACCGGACCGCGCACCAGGAACCGCTTGTAAACGCCGCCCCAAAAGTCCCGGATGCGCCCGTGCGCCATTTCCGGCTGGGCATCAAACGCGCTGAGGTCATTGAGAGAGGTATCGGACTGGGTGTGGACGGAAACGCGGTAATCCCGGAAGCGGTTGGAGTCCTCGTGACCGTCCTTATTGAGATCGTACAGCGAGAGGTAAAACAAGCCACTGGGAACCGTCAGCGTCGTGTAGATGTGGGGGCCGTCCAGCGCCTGCGGATAGTCTTCGCCATGGTCGTCTATTTCCGCTTCTCGACGGTTCATGTCCGGCGTCGTCAGCCCCTTCTGGACACGGCTATCTAGATACGTCGGAGGCATTTCCAGTACACGCGGGTTCTGCGTGTAAAGCCAAGTCACATAGTAGCGCAGGCCGTCGCCAGGAGCAGCATGAGGGCCAATGCGCGAGGAGTAGTTGACCGATTCCCAGCCCGCCCCCCATTGGTAATCCAGAGAAGAGCAAATGGCGTTCAGACAGGCCCAGTACCGTCCATACCGACCAAGCCAATCGCCCTCTGTTACCCAATCGTCATCGAGGGCAACTACTTTGGGCTGAAGCTCGGCTTTGTCCGGTTTAACTGCACTGACGACATGTAGCATCGCGTTGAGTTCTACTAATGTCGGAGCCGCCGTAGGAGTAGGCAATGCGAGGTAAGTTAGGGGATCGGTTGTATCCAGTATCTGTGCGAAAACTCCGTCAGAAGTCGTGCCGATAATCGGCATCTGGCTCAACCCGCTTCCATAGCCGCCGACCAGGAGTACCCCATCAGAGCGGGGCAGAAGGGCCATCACAAAATCCGTCGGTGGCGCGGCGCTCGCTTTGGCGGTGACGTGCTTGCCGGTCTGTGTGTCTAGTATTTCGATCCCCTTCTGCCGATGCCCCACCAGCAGATGACCGGCACCGTCCTCCGCCAGAGCCGTCACATAATCTTCTGACAACTCGTAGGGGGTGTGCCCAGCCGAAGAAGGCAACGGCTCTACCCCCCGGAAGGCAAGCGTGATCCGCCCCTGCGCGTCTGCCGGCACCACAAACTCCTTGACGATAACTTTGTTCTTCGTGCCCGCCTCCGCGCGTATGTCCTCATGGGTCAGGACGCGCTTGCCGTTGACCGCGACGTTGAAGACTCGCTGCTCCGGCTTGTCGTAGGCCACCTCAGCCAGATGCAGACGCACCCGGCACATGACACCTGGCTTCAGATCAGGAATGGTATAGAGGAAGCTGCCAAATCGGGCGGATTGGTACACAGACTGCGGGGCCGGATTGAGAACCGCGCTGCTGTCAATGGGATCGGTTATGTGGAAGACATGACCACCCGTGAAGCCACGATCCGCCTTCCACTCACCCTCGCCGGAACCGCCTGCCGCGATGCGGACCGGCGGACCAGTTTGGGGCATAACTTCTATTGCTCTCACATCGGCCTGATCCACTAAGCCTGCATCCAGCCATTCCTGCGGATGCTGTCCTGTACGCTTCTCCAACCAATCTGCGCCGCGTAGGAAGCGCCAGGTCGTGCCACTGTCAGAAGAACGCGCCAGACCCGCCGTTGTGCCAGCGTAGACCATACCGTTGTGAGCGACGAACAGGCAATTAATTAAGCTGGAACCTAGCCCTGCGCCCCCGGCAGTGTCAGGACACTGGACCGGCCCGCGCACCACCCGCCAAGTATTGTAGTCGTTCCGGGCGGAAGCGATGGCGATCCCGTCGGCCTGTGTGCCCACAAACAGGTCGCCGGTTTTGCTGAACGCCAGGGCTTGGATTGCATCGGAAGGCAGACCGTCCAGCCTGGAATACTGCTGCCAACGGTCTGTTTTGGCGAGGTAGCGGGTCAGGCCGCCCTCAGTGGCGATCCAGACATCGCCATTGGTCGGGCATGAGGCCAGGGCAAAGACACGGTAGCCGCCGAGGCCTTCCAGCGGCCCGTAGGTCTTCCATGTCTTACCGTCATAAACAGAAACGCCATGCAATGTCCCCGCCCACAACCGGTTTCGTGCATCCACGAGCAGAGCATATACATCATCGCTGCCCAAACCGTCTTTGGTGGTGAACTGTGTCCACTGTTTGCCCACAGGTGCGGCGGGATCAAAACGCCAGACGCCCTGGTCCTCTGTCGCGACCCAGGTGTGGCCTTGCCGATCTTGCGCGAGGCTTTCGAGAAACCGGCCCTGATGATCCGCGTCCCACGGCAATGAGGCAGATGCCGACGGTGCTTGGAGCGTGGGAGGAGCGGCCACGGACCCGGCTCGGAAGACGCCGACTACATGGTAAGGGGTGTTGGCTTGCGGCACGAAGGAGGACTCGGCCATTGTAAGAGGCGAGTCCTGATCATCCGCGCTACGGAGGGCGAGCGCGAACTTGTTGTCATCGCCGCGCTTTTGCAAGTAGAAGCCGCTGAGTGTCTTGCCGTCTTGGCTGACGAGGGTTTGGTAGCCGTCGGTATTGTTGAGCAAAACCCAGGCAGAGACTGTGTAGCTGCGGCTGGTGTCTAGTACGCTCCGGCCCACATCCACAAAAGCGCTGGTGCCGTTTAAGGTGAGGGGACCGCTTTGGCCGGATAGCCACTGTGCGCCGCCTTGCAACTGCCACTGATCGGGTGTACCGGCAGCACCACCCTGAGTGCGGTCGAATTGCCAAACGGATTGTGGGCCTTGGTGAAAGAGGGTCTGGATTTGCGCCGCCGTCAGCGCTCGGTCATAGACGCGGACATCAACCAGCAGGCCATGAACATAATCACCTGGCTTGCCGCCGAACAAACCGCGCCCAAATTCTGTGTGTCCAGTCGCTTTCCAGGCGTTATTGCACTCAGTAGTGGCTTCTAGGGCACCATTGACATAGAGCTTAAGTTGGCCTGTGAGGGGTGGCTGTGAGTTGTCAGCTTGACAGGGGAGTAGAGCGCTCAATGCTAAAGCCAATAGGCTTAAGGCGATCATCACGCATCGCAGAAGGGCTGGTGCGGAAGGGCTGGTGCGGAAGGGCTGGTGCGGAAGGGCTGGTGCGGAAGGGCTGGTGCGGAAGGGCTGGTGCGGAAGGGCTGGTGCGGAAGGGCTGGTGCGGAAGGGCTGGCATGATACTCGAGTACCTCCGTTCTAAAAAAGAAGGGTCTATGGGCTTTTGTGTGGGGGAGCCTTTTTCATTAAGGCAACAAGCACTAATAGATACTAATAAAGGATGTTTGCGTAGATTGAAATGGGCCTGCCCACACAAAAGCCCATAGACCCAAAAAAGAACATCGCGGATACGAACGTAGCACCATGCCTGCAAGTAAGCGGCACAGCCAAAGAAGATTGTAAATGTAGTGTAGCAGGTAATCGCGGCGATGTCAAGTATTTTGTAAAAAAACTTGCGACGCACAAGAGCCGCCCGAAACATATCATTTCGGGCGGCTCTTATAGGCACTTCCAGTCAGCCAAACTCGGTTAGATCGCCGAGTCGGCGTCGCTGTCAATCGTCGGCTCGTCTACGACGGCAAGCTGCTCGCGCTCGGCCATCAGCGATAGGCTCTCGCCCGCCGTGCCCGTGGCCTCGCGGATCACCGCCATGTCCTCGTCGTCCAGGTCGCGCTCCAGAGTCGCCGCGCCGTGCCCGTTGCCGTTCGTCCGGGCCGCGCCGACCTGGGCGTACCGGGTTGCCGAGTCGATGCCTTCCAGCTTCGGCTCCAGGTTGCGGTATTGCGGCAGGCCCGTCCCGGCCGGGATGAGACGCCCGATGATGACGTTCTCCTTCAAGCCGATGAGCGAGTCCTTTTTGCCGCGCACGGCCGCTTCGGTCAGGACGCGCGTGGTCTTCTGGAACGAGGCCGCCGACAGGAACGAGTCCGTCGCCAGGCTCGCCTCGGTGATGCCGAGCAGCAGCCAGTCCGCCGTCGCTTCCGTACCCGGCGGGTCCATCTCGATGACCCGCTTGTTGGCATCAATGAACTCGAACTTGTCCACCATCTGGCCCGGCAGGAACTCCGAGTCCCCGGCATTCTTGATGCGGCGCTTGCGCAGCATCTGCCGGGCGATGACCTCGATGTGCTTGTCGTTGATGTCCACGCCCTGCGACTTGTACACGGCCTGGATCTCGCGGACGACGTAGTTCTGCACGCCGCGAATGCCCTGCAAGTCGAGAACCTTCTGCGGGTCCAGCGGGCCTTCCGTCAGACGATCGCCCGCCTCGACGACGTCCCCCTGCCGCACCTGCAACTGGCCCCGGTACGGCACCAGGATGGCCTTGCGGACCTTGATCTCCGTGATCCCGACTTCCTTGATCTTCTTGATGTGCTTGTCGGTCAGCTCGGTGCCCGCCGTCAGCGTCTCGGGAATCTCCGTCGCCCGCTTGGCTGCCGAGGGCGTCATGCCTTCCGTATCCGCGTGCGGCCCCAGGTAGATGTCCTCGGCCAGCGTCTCGCCGCTGACTGCCGTGCCGGTGTTCTCGTCAATGGCGATGGGTGTGTGGATGATGACGCGCCGCAGGCCCTTCTGCTCGATCTCGGCCACGGTTCCCGCGAACTCCGTCACGATGGCCTGGCCCTTCGGCTTGCGCGCCTCGAACAGTTCGACGACGCGCAAAAGCCCGCCGACCTGGTCTTCCAGCACCTTCAAGACCGCCTGGACGGCGCGGACGCGCTCGCGGTCCACGCCGGTCGCCGTCGTCGGCGCCTGCGTCTCCTCGTTCGGCTCCAGCGAAACCAGGCCGCGCGAGATGTCGTTGTGCAGCTCCTTCAGCGCCTCCTGCTTGCGGGCGCGGACGTTGGCGACGCCCGTCAGCTGCTTCTGCGCGATGCCGCCGGAGTGGAAGGTACGCATCGTCAGCTGCGTCCCCGGCTCGCCGATGGACTGCGCGGCGATGATTCCCACGGCGACGCCCGGCTCGACCAGCTTGGAGTTCGCCAAGTCCAGCCCGTAGCACTGGGCGCAGATACCCATCCGCAGCTCGCAGGTGAACGGGCTGCGGACGCCGACGCGCTTCAGCTTCGCGCCGAACTCGATCTCCCGCGCCAAGTCCTGCGTGATTAGCTCGCCCTTGGCGACGACCGTTTCCCCAGCCTTCGGATGTCCCTCCGGGTAGAGGATGTCATCCAGCGCGAAGCGGCCGTAGATGCGCAGGTGCAGTGGCTCGACGACTTCATTGCCGTCCCGGATCTCCTCCTGGAAGATGCCCAGCTCGGTCCCGCAGTCGTCGGCCCGGACGATGACCTCCTGCGAGACATCCACCAAACGCCGCGTCAGGTAGCCGGCGTCCGCCGTCCGCAGGGCCGTGTCGGCCAGGCCCTTCCGGGCGCCGTGGGTCGAGACGAAGTACTCCAGAACGCTCAGGCCCTCGTGGAAGTTGGACTTCACGGGCAGGTCCTCGATCATGTTGCCGAACGGGTCGGACATGACGCCGCGCATCCCCGAAAGCTGAGTGATCTGGCCCCGCGTCCCGCGCGCATTGGAGTCGGTGAACATGAAGATCGGGTTGGTCGGCTGGATCGTCTCGAAGATCGCCTCGCCGACATCCTTGGCTGCCTTCTGCCACTGCTCCAGGACGCGCTCTTTGCGCTCGCCGCCCGTGATCAGGCCGCGCTGGTAGTTTTTGTTCAGGTCCCGGACCGACTTCTCCGTGCCCTCGATGATCTGGTTGCGCTTCTCGGGCACCTCCATGTCGGTGATCGCGACGGTCATGCCCGCTTTGGTCGCCTCCTGGAAGCCCAGCGCCTTCATCTCGTCCAGAAGCTGGATCGTGCGCGAGTCGCCGTTCATGCGGTGGCACTGCGCGATGATCGCGCCCAGGTCCTTCTTGCCGAAGCCGTTGCCCTTGAACTCCTTCTTCGCGAAGGTGTCGTCCAGCATCTTGTAGATGAACGGGTGCATGTTGTCGGGCATGATGTCCGTGAACAGCATCCGCCCCGCCGTCGTGCGCCGGACGGTCTTGGCGCCGTCGCCGTTCGGGAAGGCAACGTCAATCCCCTCCTGCAAGCCGATCTGCCCGGTTGCATAGGCAAGCTGGGCGTCGCTCTTGCTGCCGAAGGCGTCAAAGCGCGGCTCGCCGGGCTTCATCACGGTCAGGAAGTAGGCGCCCAGCACCATGTCCTGAGCGGGCGCCACGATGGGGCGGCCGTCGGCGGGCGAGAACAGGTTGTGCGTGGACAGCATTAGGATGCGCGCCTCGGCCTGGGCCGACGCGGACAGCGGCACATGCACCGCCATCTGGTCGCCGTCGAAGTCCGCGTTGAACGCCGTACAAACGAGCGGGTGGACCTGAATCGCCTTGCCGTCTACCAGGACCGGCTCGAACGCCTGGATGCCCAGGCGGTGCAGCGTCGGCGCGCGGTTTAGCAGAACCGGGTGCTCCCGAATCACTTCTTCCAGCGCGTCCCAGACTTCCGGCTTCAGCTTGTCAATCATGCGCTTGGCGGTCTTGATGTTGCTCGTGTAGCCGCGCTCGACCAGGGCCTTCATGACGAACGGCTTGAACAGCTCGATCGCCATCTCTTTAGGCAGGCCGCACTGGTGCAGGAGCAGACGAGGGCCGACCACGATGACCGAGCGGCCCGAGTAGTCCACGCGCTTGCCCAAAAGGTTCTTGCGGAAGCGGCCTTCCTTGCCCTTGAGCATGTCCGACAGCGACTTCAGCGGCCGATTGTTCGAGCCGACCACCGGCCGCGTCCGGCGACCGTTGTCAATCAGCGCGTCCACAGCTTCCTGAAGCAGCCGCTTCTCGTGGTTGACGATGCTCTCCGGGGCGCGAATCTCGGTGATCTTCTTCAACCGGTTGTTGCGGTTGATGATGCGCCGGTACAGGTCGTTCAGGTCGGACGTCGCAAAGCGGCCGCCGTCGAGCTGCACCATCGGGCGCAGTTCCGGCGAGATCACCGGCACGGCGTCCAGGATCATCCACTCAGGGCGTGACTTGGAGTTGATGAACGCCTCGGATACTTCCAGACGCTTGATGGCGCGCGCCCGGCGCGGCCCCTGCGTCTGGGCGATCTCGGCCCGCAGCTCCCCGGCCAGCTTCTCCAGGTCAATTTCCTGGAGCAGTTCTTTCACCGCCGCGCCGCCCAGGCCCGCGCGGACGATCTCGCCCTCGGGGTCGTTGAGTCGCAGGTTACGATCCAGCTTGTCCGAGAGCATGTCCATCAGCGATTCCAGCTTGCGGTAGTCGTCCTCGGCCAGCAGCATCCGCTTTTCGACCTTTTCGTCCAAAAGCAGGAGAGCGTCGCGCAGGGCCTGGATCTGCTCCGCCGAGTCCTTCTCGATGTCCTTGATTTCTTCCTCCATGTGGCGGTTGCGGTCATTGATCCGCGACTCGTCCCAGGCTTCCCACTCTTCTTCTTCGGGCAGATCGTCGGGGCGTGTCAGGTTGGCCTTGATGTCCGCCCCCGCCTCGACCCGCGCCTGCTCGATGTCTTCTTCCTTCTGGTCTTCCAGTTCGCGGACGCGCTCGTCCAGGGCGACCTTGAAGGACTCCATCTCGTTGTTGATCCGGCCGCGGTCCACATACGTCACGATATAAGACGCGAAGTAGAGGACTTTCTCCAGCGGCCGGGGCGAGATGTCCAGCAGCAGGGACAGGGGCGAGGGGACGCCCTTCAGATACCAGATGTGGCAGACGGGCGCCGCCAGCTCGATGTGGCCCATGCGCTCGCGCCGGACTTTGGAGCGCGTGACCTCGACGCCGCAGCGGTCGCAGATGATGCCTTTGAACTTGACCTTCTTGTAGCGCCCGCAGTGGCATTCCCAGTCCTTGACCGGGCCGAAGATGCGCTCGCAGAACAGGCCGTCGCGCTCCGGCTTGAAGGTCCGGTAGTTGATGGTCTCGGGTTTCTTGACCTCGCCGTAAGACCAGTTGCGGATCTCTCCCGGCGCGGCGATCCCGATGCGGATTTTATCAAATGCGCTTGCATCTGTCATGGTGTGCTTTTGCTCCCCGTAAACCGACCCACCCCCGGCACTAGCCCAATAAAGCCTTAGTGCCGACCCCTCCCTGTTAAGGAGGGGTCAGAAGGGTGTCCGTTGTCTTTCATCACCCTTCCTTAACAGGGAAGGGTCGCCGCTTGCGGCGGGGTTAGGTTCCTACCCGCCGAACAGGGCCTCGGCCTCGGCTTCGGCGCGCGGCAGGCGCGGGCGCAGGCCCCGTCCCCTGCCTTCGCTGTCGCCATAGTCCTCTTCCTTGTCCTTCAGGTCTATCTCTTTCTCGTCCTCGTCCTCGACGGCCACTTTCAGGCCCAGCGACTGAAGCTCGTTGACCAGAATCTTGAACGACTCGGGAACGCCCGGCTCCAGCATGGCGTCGCCCTTGACGATGGACTCATACGTCTTGACACGGCCCAGCACATCGTCCGACTTGATCGTCAGAATCTCCTGGAGCGTGTACGCCGCCCCGTAGGCTTCCAGCGCCCAGACCTCCATCTCGCCGAAGCGCTGACCGCCGAACTGCGCCTTGCCGCCCAGAGGCTGCTGCGTGACCAGCGAGTATGGGCCGGTCGAGCGGGCATGGATCTTGTCGTCCACCAGGTGCGCCAGCTTCAGCATGTAGATCGTGCCGATCGTGACAGGCTGGGTGAAGAAGTCCCCGGACAGCCCATCACGCACCCAGGACTTGGCCGTTTTCTCATCAATGCCGCTGCGCTGCCAGACGTTCAGCCGGACGCGCTCGACAATGGCCGCGTAGTCGTAACCGTCCACGGTCTTCAGGTCCGCCTCTTCGGTCAGGGCAGCCCCGTCGTAGTCCTCGGGCAGCATCACGGCGGGCGGAGCGGCGACTGCGGCGGCCACCTGCTCCAGACGCGCCGGGGTCAGCTCACGGAGTTTTGATTCCAGCTTGGCGAGAAGCTCGGCGACGCCGTCCTTCTTGCCCGCTTCCAGGTCAATGCGAAGCTCCTTCTCCACATAAGTCCGCAGGGCGTCGTAGCGGGTGAACTCGGCGAACTTGCCCATGTCCTGCAAGATCTCGGCCTCGGTCGCGCCCTCGAAGATCGGGTTGACGAATGAGCAGCCCAGCGCCTTGCCGACATACGCCAGGTGCGTTTCGAGAATCTGGCCGATGTTCATACGGCCCGGCACGCCCAGCGGGTTCAAGACGATGTCCACAGGCGTCCCGTCCGGCAGGAACGGCATGTCTTCCTGCGGCAGAATCCGCGAGATGACACCCTTGTTGCCGTGCCGCCCGGCCATCTTGTCGCCTTCCATGACCTTGCGCTTCTGGGCGATGTAGACGCGAACCAGCATGTTGACACCCGCCGACAACTCATCGCCCGGCAGCCGCTCCAGCTCGCCCTCCCACTCGTCCGAGAACATCGAGTCGGGCCGCTTAGAGAAGTCGAAGACGCGCCCGGTCTTGTCCTTGTACTTGAACCGGGAAAAGACCTTGACGTCCACGATCTTGCCCTTCTCGCCGTGCGGGACGCGCAGGCTCACGTCGCGGGTCTCTTCCGCCTTCTTGCCGAAGATCGCGATGATCAGACGCTCTTCCGCCGTCAGTTCCCCCTGGCCCTTCGGCGCGACCCGCCCGACCAGGATGTCGTCGGGCCGGACCTCGGCGCCGATGCGGATGATGCCCCGGTCGTCCAGGTCCTTCAGGGCGTCCTCGCCGACGTTCGGGATGTCCCGCGTGATCTCTTCCGGCCCCAGCTTCGTGTCGCGGGCTTCGTTTTCGTACTTCTCAATGTGGACGGACGTGAACACGTCGTCGCGCACCAGCCGCTGCGAGAGCAGGATGGCGTCCTCGAAGTTGTAGCCGTTCCAGGGCGTAAACGCGACCAGCACGTTTTGCCCCAGCGCCAGCTCGCCGCCGTCCGTGCAGGGACCGTCCGCCAGAAGCTGATTGTCGCGGACGCGCTGCCCGTTGTTGACCACGGGGCGCTGCGTGACGCACGTCGCCTGGTTCGAGCGCAGCATGTTCAGCAGCCGATAGGTGTCCTCGCCGCCGTCTTCATCGGCGACCACGACGATCTCTTCCGCCGTGACCCGCTTGACCGTGCCCGCCCGCAGCGCGATGATGACCGCGCCCGAGTCCACGGCGGCGCGCTTCTCCATGCCGGTCTTGCAGAGCGGCGCGTCCGGGCGCAGGGTCGGGACGGCCTGCCGCTGCATGTTCGCGCCCATCAGGGCGCGGTTGGCGTCGTCGTTCTCCAGAAAGGGAATCATCGCCGTCGCCACCGAGACGATCTGCTGCGGCGACACATCCATGTAGTCCACTTTGTCGGCGGAAATGACCGGGTACTGGTTGTTGTTGCGGACCTGCACCATCTTATCCACGAACGTGTTGTCGCTCTTGAGCAGCGTGTTGGCTGGCGCGATCCGGAAGTGGTGCTCGCCGTCGGCGGGCAGCCAGTCCAGGTCGGTCGTGACTTTGCCGTTAATCACACGGCGGTAGGGCGTCTCGATGAAGCCGAACTGGTCCACGCGGGCATGGACGGCCAGCGACCCGATCAGCCCGATGTTTGGCCCTTCCGGCGTCTCGATCGGGCAGATGCGCCCGTAGTGCGAGTGGTGGACGTCGCGCACTTCCAGCTTCGCCGACTGCCGGGACAGACCGCCCGGCCCCAGCGCGGACAGGCGCCGCTTGTGCGTCAGTTCCGCCAGCGGGTTCGTTTGGTCCATGAACTGCGACAACTGCGACGACCCAAAAAACGACTTGATGGACGCCGAGATCGGCTTGACGCTCAGGATGACTTGCGGCAGGATGTTCTCCGAGTCCAGCGACGTCATGCGCTCCTTGGCGACTTTTTCCATGCGCAGGAAGCCCAGGCGAAGCTGCGAATAAAGCAGTTCACCGACCGACCGGACGCGCTTGTTTTCCAGGTGGTCAATGTCGTCCACATTGCCGTCGCCGGCCGCCAGCTTGATGACGTAGCGGGCGATGGCAATGATGTCTTCCTTGGTAATCGTCCGGTACGATAGCGGCAGCGACAAGCCAAGCTTCTTGTTCATCTTGTGCCGTCCGACTTTCGCCAGATCGTAGCGCCGGGTGTCGAAGAAGATCGAGTTCAGCAGCGAGCGCGCCGACTCGGGCGTGGCCGGGTCGCCGGGCCGGATCTTCCGGTAGATGTCGATCAGCGCCGTTTCCTTGCTGTAAACCGCCGAGCCTTCCTGGTCCAGCGTCGCGACGATGTAGTTGTTCAGGTAGAGGACGTCCAGCGTGTCCAGCGCCAGGGCCTCGATCTTGCGCGCGGTTTCGCGGTCAATCTTGTCGTAGGCGCGCACCAGTATCTTGCCCGCCGCGTCCTGGATGTCATGGGAGGCATACGGGATGCGCTTGCGCGGCACGGCGTTCTTGAAGGTTCCATCCGCATTCATGGCGGGCGTGCCATCATCGTTGAACTCCATCACCTCGACATCGGCCCGCATCGGGTCGAACAGCGTGGCGCGGCTCGGCGACGCAATGGTCTCCGGCTCGGCGAACAGCCGGATGATCTCCGCTGTGGTGTCGCAGGGCGTGGACGGCAGCTCGACCTGGAACGTCTCGGGCAGGTTCGCCTTCTCGATCCGGCGCAGTTCCGCCGTCCGCATGACCGTCCCGTTCTCGACCAGCACCTCACCCGTGCTCTGGTCCACGACCGGCTCGGCGATCAGCTTGCCTTCCAACTCGTCCCAGGCGACCGACTGAACGCCGCTCGGCGAGGCGACCGGGAACAGGTTCAGGGCGCGCAGCAAGGTCGTGATCGGGAACTTGCGGGTCTGGCCGATCCGCACCGTGATGGCATCGGTGGCGTCGGTCTCGACATCCACCCAGGCGCCTTCGCTGGGGATGATGGTCGCGTAATACAATTGACGGCCGGAAAAGTCCAGCGTGTCTTTGAAGTAGACGCCGGGCGAGCGCGCGAGCTGCGACACGACGACGCGCTCGGCCCCGTTGATGACGAACGTGCCTTTGTCGGTCATCAGCGGCAGATCGCCCAGATACACTTCGCTTTCAATCACTTCCGCGCCGCTCGATTGCAGGCGGACGCGGGCCTTGATCGGCGACTCCAGGGTCACGTCGCGCGCGCGGCACTCATTGATGTCGTACTTCGGCTCGCCCAGCGTGAAGTCCACGAGCGAGATGGAATGATTGCCGGTAAAATCGGTGATGGGGGAGAAGCTGTCGAACAGCTCGTTCAGTCCTTCTTCCAGAAACCAGCGATAAGAATCGAGTTGGAGTTCGACGAGGTTGGGGACGTCTACCACATGCGCAGTCTGCTTTGCGGTATGCTGAATCTCTTTCAAACTAACCTCCTAGGGGGACACACGAACGCTCATCTTACCATAGAAGAGACTGGCTTGTCAAGCAGTTTTTCATAACCCTGCCTTGTACCCGGTAAGAATGCGGGCCAAACCTGACGGCGGCGACAAAAGAAGCGTCCATTCCCCCTTGCCGCTCGGTGGAACAAACGCTGTACAAGTCTTAAACGCGAAAGTTAGAACATTGGTTCCCGCCTCTCGGACAAGCAAGAAAGAGAGGAAAGAGGGCAAAGAGGAGAGAGGGCAACCACAGGGGGTTGCCCCTACCCATGTCGGGGCGCGTAGGGGCAGGCCCCTGTGCCTGTCCCTCCTGTTCCCGCGCGTTGCCCATGATTGTCAAAAGCCGCGCCTATTGGCTATAATGGGACATGGACCAACACACGATTGCAATTCTGGGCGCGGGAAGCTGGGGCAGCGCCCTTGCGCATCTGCTCGGCACCAAAGGCTATGCCGTGCGGCTGTGGGACCGCGACGCCGAACTCATGGAGGCCATTGGGGCGCGCGGCTTGAACCCCAAGTACCTGCCCGACGTAGCGCTGCCGCCACAGGTGCAGGCGGTCCCGGCGATGCGCGAGGCTCTCGATGGGGCCGATTGGGTCATCATCGCCGTGTCCTCGGGCGGCATCCGCGAGGTCGTGGCCGAAGCCGCCGACTTCCTCACCCCGCAGACCGCCCTCCTGAGCGCCGCCAAAGGATTGGAAGCCGAAACGGGCTTTACCGTCTCGGAAGTCATCACCACACTGCTTTCCGATGTCTCCTACCAGGGGCTGGCCGTCCTGTCCGGCCCGAACCTTGCCCGTGAGCTGACGCGCGGCGTCCCCACCGCGTCCGTCGTCGCAAGCCTGGACCCGCAGCAGGCGCGCGCCGCCCAGTCGCTGCTGATGACCGAGCGCACCTTCCGCGTCTACACCCACACCGACGTCAAAGGCGTCGAGCTGGGCGGCGCCCTGAAAAACGTCCTCGCCATCGGCGCGGGCCTGTCCGACGGCCTGGGCTTCGGCGACAACACCAAAGCTGCCCTGATGACGCGCGGCCTGATCGAGATGACCCAGCTCGGCGTCGCGGCGGGCGGCAAGGCGCTGACCTTCCTCGGCCTGAGCGGCGTCGGCGACCTGCTGGCAACGGCCTCTTCCAAACTGAGCCGCAACTACCGCGTCGGCCTGGGCCTGGCCGCCGGCAAGACCCTGGACCAGATCTACCAGGAACTGCACCAGGCCTCTGAAGGCGTCCCCACCGCCCTCGCCGCCCAGGTCCTCAGCCACCGCCACGGCGTCCAGACCCCCGTCTTCGCTACCATCAACGCCGTGCTCCACCAGGGTCTGTCTCCCGGCGTCGCCGTGGAAGACCTGATGACGCGGGCCGCACGGGAAGAGTTTTCCAGCTAGGCGACTGCCGCCGGGTCCGGCCAGACGTAGAGGGGTTCACCATCCGCATTGACACGCTGCCGGGCGGGCGCTCCCAAGTCGTGGAGGCGGATATGCGCCTGACCCCACCCGCACATCGCTTCCAATACGGGCTTTAGCTTCTCGCCGTGCGGCGTCAGCGCATAGTCTACGCGCGGCGGGACCTCGCCGTAGCTCGTCCGCGCGATAATCCCATCCGCCTCCAGCTCCCGAAGCTGCGTGATCAGCATCTTCTCGGTGATCTCCGGCAGAAGCCGCTTCAGCTCCCCATAGCGCCGCGTCCTGTCCCCTAGCCGCCACAGGATCAATATCTTCCACTTGCCGCCGACGGCCGCAATGGTCGCTTCCACAGGACACTCATAGAAATCTTTTTTCACTGTGACTCCCTACTTACTTTTTGGTCGGTACTTGCTTTTTTGAAGGCTTCCAATCATACTACCCACAATAACGCTCATTTTGGAAGGGCATCAGGGAGATGGGATCGACACTGCTGGAAACGATCACAATCATAATGGCGGGGATGATGGCTGGGAACGAGTTATGCGTCAGCATCGTCAACTCCCGCCTGCGCCGGTTGGACGACCGGACGCACTTCGAGTCGACACGAACAATGGCCTCCGTGTTCGGGGCCTTCATGCCGTTCTGGTATGCGGCGACGCTCCTGCTAACGGGCACGGTCGCATTTAGACTGCGCGCGGCAGGGACAGCGGCGGTGCTGGCGGATGTCTCCGCATCGCTCTGGCTGCTCTCCATCGTTTACACGGTCGCCGCCCTCGTGCCGATCAACAGCCGCATCGCCGCCTGGGAGTGGGAGACGCGGCCCTCGGACTGGACAGAGGCGCGGCAAAAGTGGAACACGCGCCACGCCGCCCGTGTGGCTCTTCTGATGCTCGCACTCGCCTGCCTCGTCTTAGCCTGCCTATTAGCGCAGACGTGACGCAAAAAGCCCGGCCTTCTTTTCGAGGGCCGGGGCCTCGGATCATGTCTGCTGCTCCACATACTCGCGTAGGCGGCATTGGCTGTTAAGTTCGGATGGGTGCGAATGAACCTCAACGGCCTTTTGAACTATCGCCTCGGCGTTATTGCGGCAGACGGTTCCGCCGGTCTGGTCGTGGATGAATACTGCGGGTATGTGCCGGGCGATTACAATCCCGATGAAGTGGTCTATGAACTCGCCGCGTGGGGATTTGGCAGGGATTAGGAGCCGGATATTCCACCAGATAGCCACTGAGCCGACGTAGAAGCCGAGCATTCGTTCCGGGAAGACAGCGCCTATCACTCCGACGATTTCGGGGAGTGGCTACGCGGTGACGAAGCCCAATCGGATCAGCGAGTCAAATCTCAGGCCGCTTGAGGCAAAATCGGCGTCGGAGGATGCGACTATCTCATCAAAGCCGACGACCTGCTGATGCAACTGCGTACTGATACCGTAGACAAGAATGTCACCGAAGGCGGGCATCAGACGCAAGGCAACGGCAGGTCGAATTTTGGTCTGTCCATCCGCCTGCGGGAGCGGTGTCAGAACAACTTCGCCTTCCTCGACGTTCAGGGCCGCGCTCGTTTATAAAGCGGATTCCACTTTTTAATGTCATCCAAAGTATATTCAGGCTCGTCTTCTCCATAACCGGCAGCAAAGTTCTGCATAGAGAACCGCAGCCACTCCGCGCGCTCCTCGTCGCCCTGCGTGGATAATACCGTCACGGTGAGCGGCGTGTTTGGCTCCAGCGGGTACGGCTCATCAAGAACGATCTGCTGGCCGTCGAAGTGCGCGGGCAGCACCACGGTACTCATAGCTTTTCTCCTACTCGACATACTCGCGCAGGCGGCACTTGCTCGGATGCCGCAGCTTCTTCAGCGCCTTCGCCTCGATCTGCCGGATGCGTTCGCGCGTGACCTGGAAATGGCGGCCCACTTCTTCCAGCGTGTGCGGGTAGCCGTCGTCCAGGCCGAATCGCATCTTGAGCACGTCGCGCTCGCGCTCCGTCAGAGCGCCCAGCGCCTCGTCAATCTTCTCGCGCAGCAGCATGAAGGTAGCCGAGTCGTTGGGGGATTTGGAATCCTCGTCTTGCAAGAAGTCGGACAGGCGGCTGTCTTCCTCCTCGCCGATGGGCGTTTCCAGAGACAGCGGCTCCGGGGCAATGCGGATGATCTCGATGACGCGCTCTACGGACAGGTCCATCTCGACCGCGATCTCGTCTACGGTCGCCTCGCGGCCCAGCAGTTGCAGGAGGTGGCTGCTGGTCTTGACCAGACGGTTGATGGTCTCGACCATATGGACGGGGATACGGATCGTCCGGCCCTGGTCGGCGATGGCCCGCGTGATCGCTTGGCGTATCCACCAGGTCGCATAGGTGCTGAACTTGTAGCCCTTGCGGTAGTCGAACTTCTCGACCGCCCGGATCAGGCCGATGTTGCCCTCTTGAATGAGATCGGGGAAGGACATGCCGCGCAGCGTGTACCGCTTGGCGATGGAGACGACGAGCCGGAGATTGGCCTGCGTCAGAACGGCCTTGGCGTCCTGATCGCCGCGCTCAATGCGCTTGGCGAGCCGGATCTCTTCTTCCAAAGACAGCAGGTGCGTCCGCCCGACCTCGCGCAGCCACATCCGCACCGAGTCGTCGAGGGGCATCCCTTCGAGCGCGGCCAGATCGTCCGCCGTCAGCTCCGGCTCGCCCGAAGAAGGGCGACCGTCCTCAGCATAGGCAGCGGACGCCATCTCGGCAGCGCGGCGCACGACCGGGGCGTCTTCATCCATGAATTGCAGCACCTCGTCGAGCGAAGGGCTTGCGCCCTCAGAGCGGCCATCTACCCCGTCCCCGCCCAGCTCGATCATCCGGCCATCCTGCGGCTCTGCCCGCTCCCGCCCGGAATGCCCCCGAGCGTCCTCACTCCCCATCACTGCCTGAGCGGCCACAATGCTCACTTCCTTTGTCGGCACGTTTATTTCCCCTCGCGCGGCATAGGGGGCTTCGGTGTCCCCCGCAGCTCGCTCTGAAGCTGCGCGAACCGCCGCAACGTCTCACCGTCCGCCGTCCCGTCCAAAATGCGCGCCTTCAGGCCCGACAGCGCCTGCTCTTTGGCGCGGTCCTTCAGGTGCGCGATCTCGCCCGCCAGCGCCTCAGCCGTCAGCGGCTCCTCGCTGCTGTTCATCAGGAGGTCCGCCAGCGTATCCGCCCGTGGATCGTCCCCCAGGGCGGCCAGGACCTCTTTCGGATCGAGCGCCCCCGTCTGCGCGTAATAATCGTACAGATAAGCCGCCAGCGACCGCGCCCGCTCGGAAACGAATTCCGCCGCCGTCATCGCCGACAGCGCCTGCCCCGCCAGGGCAGGGTCGTCGCTCACCAGAGCGCGGAGCAGATGCCGCTCCGCCTGTTCAGTCGCGCCGCCCCCGGAGGGCATCGCAGGCGGGGCCGAAGCCAACCGGCGCGGCGCATACGGCGTCGCGGTTTGGACGCCGCCCTGTCCGGCCATGTGGCCGGCGACATCCTGCCGGATGTGCTCCTCGGCAAAGGCTGCGCCCGCGCCATAGTGGGGATGGTACGGCGCGAGCAGCTTCACATACTGCTCGCGCTCCAAGATGCTTGGCACCATCGCCAGGATCGGCAAAGCTCTACGGAACAGCGCCACCCGGTCCCGCTCGGACTCGGCCGGCCCTTGGCGGATCAGCCGCTTGATGCGGTACTCGGTCAGCGGCAGGGCCGTTTCCATCGCCTGCTCGAAGACGCGCCGCTTGCCCGCTTTGAGCAGGCTGTCGGGGTCCTCGCCTTCGGGCAGGTCCAGAACGCGCACGTCCACTTCCTGCGCCTCGAAGATCTGCGCCGCCCGACCCGCCGCCTTCAGGCCCGCCGAATCGGCGTCGAAAGCCAGCAGCACGACCGAAGCCAGCCGCGCCAGCGTCTGCACATGCTCCTCGGTCAGCGACGTGCCCAGGGTGGCGACGACGTTCTCAAAGCCGGCCTGATGGCAGGCGATCACATCCGTGTAGCCTTCAACGACGACCGCCTGCTCCCGCGCGGCGATGGCCTTGCGCGCCCGCCACAGCCCGTACATCTCCCGCCCTTTGGAAAAGAGCGGGGTTTCCGGCGAGTTCCAATACTTAGGCTGGTTGGGGCGCGCGTCCCCGATCAGCCGCCCCCCAAAGGCGATGGGGCGCTCATGCACATCGAGAATCGGGAAGACCAGCCGCCCGCGCAGCTTGTCGAAGGCCCCGCGCTCGCCGATCGTCACCAGCCCCGCTTTTTCCGCATCGGCTAGATTGACACCGCTGCGCGTCAGAAAACGGCACAGGCCGTCCCAATCCTCGGCGGCGAAACCGAGTTGGAAGTTCCCCTGGGCCTCATGGGCCAGCCCGCGCTCCTGCAAATAGTCCCGCGCCACGGGGGACCGCTCCAGAACGTCGCGGTAGAAGCGCAGGGCCAGCGCGTTTATCTGGCGGAGACGGTCCTTCGAACCCGCCTCGGAAGGCACAGCGGCGTCCGCGCCGCCGGCGGCGCGCGGCTGGCGGCTGGTCAGGGTCACGCCCGCCTGCAACGCCAGCCGCTCCAGCGCTTCGGGAAAGGTCAGGTTCTCGATCTTCTGGATGAACTTGAAGACGTCCCCGCCCTCGCCGCACTGCCCGAAGCACTTCCAGTAGCCGATCTCCGGGCTGACCACGAACGAGGGCGTCTTTTCCTGGTGGAACGGGCACAGCCCTTTGAGCTGGCGTCCCGCCCGCTTGAGCGTCACATAGCGCTCGACCACCGAAACTAGGTCCGTCCGGGTCCGCACCTCATCAATGTCGCTGCGGTCCGCCATGACAGGTGCTCTTTAGTCCGGGGCGGCGACGATGATCCCGACCAGCCTCTGGTTCAGGAACTGGAACCCGCAGTGCAGGGTGTTCTTGTAGTCAATGTTAACGATCGGCCCGGAGAGAGAAGTGTCTTCCGGGTAGCCGTAGCGCGCGACCACCTGCGAGTACGTCGTCCCCAGCTTGATGTTCCGCGCGGTCCCATAGGAGCCGCTGTAGCCGGTTTCGCGGATCTGCACCACGCGCTTGTCCGGCGAGATCGTGAACTCCAGGTCGCCGCCCAGCGCCCGGTCGTAGATCAAGGTCACCGGCTGCTTCACGGGCAGCGCAGCGCCTGTCGCATCGGTTGCGCCCCCGCCGCCCGGATAGCCGCCGCCACCGCCGGGGTAGCCACCGCCACCCCCAGGATAGCCGCCGCCCCCGCCGGGGTAACCGCCACCGCCGCCTGGATAGCCGCCCCCGCCCGTGGAGACGCCGGGGAAACCCGGCAGCAGACCCGCGCCGGCCGTACCGCCTCCGCCCGGATAGCCGCCGCCACCCCCAGGGTAGCCGCCACCGCCGGCCGCCGTAGCCCCCGCGCCGGCAGTCGCCGCCGAGGCGCCGCCGACTAGGATGCGGCTGGGGTTACCAAATTTACGGGTGACTTGCGACCCCGGCGCGAAGATCGGGATGCCCGCCAGGGATCGCTCCGGCCCCGAAGCCGCCGAGATCGTCCCCGCCACCGGGGCGAACCCGGCAATCACCGCCGCCGTCAAAGCGGTTCGCCGGCCGTGCCATCGCGTATTCCTAGCAGTATTCTTGGTCATGTGATGCCTCCCTCGAAAATAAGTAGCGCAATGTCAGAAAGTACAGTGTTGAACTAACAGTCGGGCGCGGAATTACGCGCACACAGCATTATACGGTATTATTGCTTCTAATCGGCGCAAATTCCTCCGCAACCTGGAAAGATGTTTGCACGCATTCTTCGAACCCGGCAAGTTTCCCAGCCTGCGGCGGTGAACTTTTGCATCCGGCGAGCGTCTGCATGGGTATCATACCACCAATTCGCCGATGGGAAGCAGCATTGATGGGATATGCCCAAGTGATTCGCGTGACTTTGACTGATTTGTCCCTCGTGGAGCGATGCCGCGCCAATGACGAGGCGGCGTTCAACGAGGTCGTGGCACGCTACAAGACCAAGGTCTATAACTACATTTACCGGATGACCGGCAGCAGCGACGATGCGGAGGACTTGACCCAGGAAGTCTTCATCCGCATGTACACATCCATCGGCTCGTTCCGCAGCCAATCCAGCCTCAACACCTGGCTCTTTCGCATCGCCAGCAACCTGTGCATTGACCGGTTCCGGCGCGGCAAGAGCCACACGGCGGCCTATTCCCTCGACGACCCTATCGGCGACAGCGACGGGGAAACGACGCACGAGGTCCCAGACCGCACTTACGAGCCGCAGCGCCTGCTGGAAAACGAGGAAATGGCCGAGCAGATCCAGCGCGCCCTGGCGCAGTTGCCCGAAAAACTGCGCGCGACCCTCCTGCTGCACGACATCGAGGGACTGCTCTATGAAGAAATCGCCCAGGTCGTCGGCTGCCCGCTCGGAACCGTAAAATCGCGGCTGTTCAATGCCCGGATGCAGCTGCGCCAGCGGCTTTCCGGGTATCTCAATCTGTAATCGCCTGTGTCTGTAATCGCCTGTGCATGAGCAACCCCATGAACTGCAACACCGTCAAACCCCTGCTCTCGGAATTCCTGGACGAGCGCCTCGCCGCCGCGACCGCCTGGCAGGTGCAGACGCACCTGTCGGAATGCGCCGCCTGCGGCAAGGTCTGTCGCGATCTGGAAGCGCTGCGCCGGGCGCTCCAGGCGCTGCCGACCCGGCAGCCTTCGGCCAACTTTGACGCCGCCCTCGCCCAGCGGCTCGCCCTGACGCGGCGGCCCGCCCCCCGGCAGACCTGGCGCGACCGCCTCGCCCCGCCCTTCCGCCGGCCCGCGTCCTTGCTGCGGCCCGCGTTCGCGCTCGGCGTTGCCCTGGCCGCCGTCGGCGGCGTCCTGCTTCTGCCCGCGCACCCGCCGGCGCCGGACCCCGCTGCCGCCGTTCGCAGCAGCGCCGACCACGCCTTCGTGGCGGACTGCGTCGCCCAGCGACGCCGCGACGCCGCCGGCGAGCCGCTGGCGGACCTCGCCGCCCAGAACCTGGCCGGTCATCTGGACAACGCCGCGCCGAGCGAGCCGTCTGGAGAACAATCTACGGCGCCCGCCGACGCGGAAGTGTTTTAGTCCATGCACCTTTTTGCCGCCTCAACCGGCGCGCTTCTCTTGTTTCTGGCCCTGCCTCTCCAGGCAGGGCAGCCGGCCCGGCGCCAGGCCGCCCGCCCTCCGCGTCCGCACGCGCCCGCAAGCCGGTTTGGTCCGAGCGCGCCCGGATCGTCTGACCTGCCGGCGCAGGACCTGCTCAAGCGGATGCTCCAGGCCGAGAACTCCCTTGCCCTGGCCGGCGACCAGGTCACCACGGTTTCGCGGAACGGATTGGACCTTTCCTCCGAGCAGCAGGTTCAGCGGAACGGCGCCCGCTCCTTGCGGATTGATTATGTGCGCCCGGCGCGTCTTGCGGGCGAACAGATCATTGACAACGGTCGCTTTTACTGCCGCCTTGTTCCCGCCAAAGACACGCTGGAGATCAGTCCCTCCCGCATCCAGAGCCTGCACATGCGCGTCCCCGAAGTCATCGCGCAGATCCGCGCCGGCCGTCTCGTCGTGCAGAGCGTGGGGCAGGACCTCGTCGCCGGCCACGCCTGCGGCGTGGTCCAGGTGTCCGCCCGCAGCAGCGCCCCCGTCCCCTGGCGCCGCTTCTGGATCGATCCGACCAACGGCGCCCAGCTCCGCATTGAGCAGCATGACGCCGACGGCCGGCTCCAGTCGGTCTCCTATTACACGCAGGTTACTTACAACCCGCGTTTTGACGCCGCCGCCTTCCGCCTGCCGGTGACCGGCAGCCGCGTCGTCACGAGTGGCTTTGCCACGCCTTCCTTGACACTGGATCAGGTCCGGGCGCAGGCCGGTTTCCCCGTCCCTGCACCGACCTACTTACCGGAAGAATTCAAATACCAGGCCGGCTCCGTTTCGGACGCCCACGGTCGCCGCGTCGTCGAATTGCGCTACTTCAACGGCGCCAACACCCTGTCCGTCTTCGAGACGCCCGACGGCCCCGGCGCCGGCCCCTCCCGAACGCAGCATCCCCGCCGGGGCGTCCTATTTGGCCGCCAGACGGGGATGAAGGTAGTCATTATCGGAAACTTAGGCAATCTCGAACTGGATCAGGTGCTGACCTCGCTGCGGTAAGGGCGCGATTTATCGCGCCCTTCCCGATCATTGCGCCCTTCCCGATCATTGCACACTTTCCATCATCGCCGCCACGGGCACGCCCGCCGGGAACAGCGCGTTCCGCCGCTCTTCCGCGTACTCAAAGACCGCCGCCATCAGCGCATCCCAGGTGAAATACACATCGGCCACGTCCTCCCAAGCCGCCAGGACCAGCCCGCGCGACTCGGAACCCGCCGGGATCGGCTCGAACCCCCACGCTTCGGCGACGAACACCGGACAGTACCGCAACTGCCCGGCCCCTGCCCCGTCATGCGGGGTCAGCCGGTAGCAGCCAATCAAACGTCGCCGATCAGGGTTCAGCCGCGCCCCCGTCTCCTCCCACGCCTCCCGCTCCGCCGCCGCGTCCAGTGATTCGCCCGGCTCGATCTTTCCCGACGGGATGCACAGCCCGCGCCCCGCAATGTCCGCCAGGGCCACCTTGTCCCCATAGTACACAAAGGTCAGCGCCGCCCACAACCGCCCCTCGCTCTCCGGCGGCAACTGCTCGCCGGGAAAGAAAGTCGCGTCTGAGCTTAAGGCAGGCCAGTGGACGGTCGGGAATGGGTCGGGCATGGATCATTCCGCCTCGCCTATGCCACGCCGAGCAGCTCGACATCGAAGACCAGCGTCGCGTTCGGCGGGATAGCGCCACCCGCGCCCCGCGCCCCGTAGCCAAGTTCCGAGGGCACGGTCAGGATGCGCCGCCCGCCGACCTTCATGGTCAGGACGCCCTCATCCCAGCCTTTGATGACTTGGCCTTTGCCGATGGTGAAGACGAACGGGTCGCTGCGGTCGCGCGACGAGTCGAACTTGCGTCCATCTGGAAACGTCCCCGTATAATGCACCGTCACCTTCTGCCCCGGCGTCGGGCTTGGCCCGTCGCCCACGACCTCATCCACATATTGCAGCCCCGATGCCGTCTTGATCTGTTCCGCCATTGTTTGTTTCTCCTTAGCCTGTATCTTCTACTACGAGTTTTTCAGTGTGGATCGCCTTGACACCGCCGAAAGCCGTGTGCTATAGTTCGCCATGTCCCAGACCGCACCGCCAGCCGACTCCGACGCGCCGCGCCCCCTGCCGCGCCGCGCGGCCCCGCGCATCCCTAACACCCGCGCGAACCGTCCGCGCTTTGCCATGCTAGATGCCGCCTGGATCGTCGTTCTGGGGGCGCTCTCGCTGGCCCTGTCCGCCCATCTCAACGGGTTGGCGAGCGGCCAAGCCGCCGGGACATTTGCCGCGTCAGGGACGGTCATCGCGCTGTATCTACTCGGCTGGCGGGCACGGGATCGGGCGGCGGGCGTCGGGGCTGGCCTGCTGGCGGCGGCGAGCCCCATGTTTCTTGCCGGAGCGGCTCACTCGCCGCAAAGCGCGGCGTTCATGCTGCTGACGATTGCCGCCTTGTTTGCCTTCGTCGCCGGGTCTTCCCTGGCGGCGCTGGCCCTGGCCGCCGTCGCCACCCTCGTTCGCCCTGATGGGCTGCTGCTGGGCCTGCTTCTGATGGGGCTGGCGCTGGCGCAGCAGCGGAAACGGGCGGTTTACGGGGCGGCGGTCTTCTTAGTCCCTCTCATCGCCGTTTGGTCGGGCCGTATCGCGTCGGGCCATGGGCCGCCGCCGATGCCCGCCTTCGGCGTCCATTGGGGGCCGCTGCTTTGGCTGTGGACGCCCGCCGCCGCCCTGCTGGCCTGGCTGCTGCTGCCGTTCTGCGCCGAGATGAGCGAGCCGATGCGCCGGGCGCGCTGGCTGCCCGTCGTCCTGTGGGCTGTCCTGGCCCTCGCGGCGGCCTCGCTCCTGTCCTGCACCACGCCGACCGGGATGATGCTGCCGCTCATGCCGCTGCTGTTCGCGCTCGCCGGGGGCGGCCTGTCTCGCCTGCTGCCGACATTGGCGGGCGAGTTCCCCAGCCCGGCGGGCCGCTACGCTTTGGCCGTCCTGGCCGTTCTCGCCCTCGTCGGCCTGCATGTCCGTCTGGAACCCGGCGTGGGCGCCCGCCTCAGTACGTCAGCAGCGCCTGGATATCGTAGCCGCTGAGGACCTGCCGCCCGGACAGAAAGCCTAGCTCGATCAGGAAGCTGAACCCGGCCACCTTCCCGCCCAGCGCTTCCACCAACTTTGCCGCCGCCGCCGCCGTGCCGCCGGTCGCCAGCAGGTCGTCCACGATCAGCGCCCGCTGCCCCGGCTGGATCGCATCGCGATGGACCTCGACGACCGCCGTGCCGTATTCCAACGCATACTCCTCCTGAATGGTTTCCGCCGGCAGTTTGCCGACCTTACGCACAGGGACAAACCCGATTCCCAGCGCAAGCGCCACGGGAGCGCCAAAGACGAAGCCGCGCGACTCGATCCCAACGATCAAGTCAGGACTCCACCCCTGCGCCTGCGCGACAAAGCGGTCCACGACTTCCTGGAAGGCAGCGGCGTTTCCCAAAACAGGCGTGATGTCTTTAAACAAAATCCCGGCCTTGGGAAAGTCCGGGATGTCGCGTATCAACTTGGCGGCGAGAAGCGTCATGGATCAGTGGGTCAGTAGCCGCCGACACCCTGGTTGCCGAAACTGCCGGGGAACGGAAAGTCCGGCAGGATGGTGGCGTTGGTGTTCGGAACGGACGTGACGGACGAACCCGGCGGGAACAGGCCCGGCGCGTTCATGCCGGGTACGACCGGCTGCATTCCCGCTCCGGGTGCGTAGTCCACGCCGGGATACGCGACGCCGCCGTTAGGCGCGGGGTAGCCGAAGCCGCCGTAGCCATAGGGGTTGCCGTAGTCGAAGCCATAGGGACTGTAGCCGGAATAGCCATACGGCGAGTACCCGCCGAGGGAGGCGGTCGCATCAGAGCCATTCGGCGTCGTGCCGGGCACCCCGTTGGTGGACGCGGGTTTGGCGACTTGATTGCGGAACGTCACCAGCGGCAGCGCCATGACCGGCTGACCATTGACGTCCCGGTCTATGATCTCACCTTTCAGCCGCGCCGGCTCCTGGCCGGCCTTGAAGAAGCCGTAATAGGCCCGCCAGACCGTCCCCGTTTGCTTCGCGACCACCGCCGCCGCCGTCGCCGCCGTCATGCGCCGGCTGGGGAACACGACGCTGCCCTCGACCGCGCCGCTGATCTGCGTCAGCGCGCCGTCCACGCCGGCGATTGTCTGAATCGCCTCGCGCGCCGGGACTTTCGTGGCCGGAAAGACGACCGGCGCGTCGTTGTCCACCTTGACTTCCGGCACGCTCGTGCCGGGGGCGATCTTGCTGACGACGTAGACCTTCTGGAAGTCCATGCCCAGCGCGTTCCCCAGGTCGTTCATCGCCTGGACGCGCCCATCCGGCGTGTCCGCGTTGTCCACGGAAAATGTCACCGGCTTGCTGCCGCTCACTGCGCTTCGGAAGACGATGGAAACGCCGTACCGGCGGCTCATTTCCGCCACGGCGTTGCTGGCCGGCGTTCTGGTAAAAGTCAGCGAGTCGGCCCGGACCGCCGCCGCCAAAAACAGGCTTGCTCCGGCGGCAAAGAAGGTTAGGGTCGCTTTTTGTGCAGCGTGTGCGGTTGCCATTGCGGATCACCTCAAAATCAGAAGACTTCAGAAGACTCTTGCTTCCTTTTCCCCGCTTCGCCCCGGAAACAAACGCCCCCGTCGTCGCCGCCGGGCCTCAGCCCGCCGCTGCCACGATGGCCGCGAAATCCTTTGCCTTCAGGCTGGCGCCCCCAATCAAGCCGCCGTCAATGTTGGGCCGCGCCAGCAGTTCGGCAGCGTTGTCCGGCTTCATCGAGCCGCCGTACTGGATGCGCACCGCCTCGGCCGCCTCGGCCCCGAAGTTCTCGCGAACCGCCTGCCGGACGACGCCGCAGACCCGGTCCGCCTCCTCCGGCGCACACGTCTCGCCGGTGCCGATGGCCCAGACCGGCTCATAGGCGAAGACGACCTGGCCGCCGACCTGTTCGCCCGAAATCCCCGCCAGCGCCCCCACGACCTGCGCCTGGACGACGGCGTCCGTGTCCCCCGCCTGCCGCTCCGTGAGCGTCTCGCCGATGCAGACAATGGGCGTCAGCCCCGCCGCCAGGGTCGCCTTCGTCTTGATGTTGACGCCCGCGTCCGTCTCGCCCAGCGTCTTCAGCAGGTCCGGCGTCAGGTCCGGCTCGGCCACCCCGAACCGCCCGCGCGTCTCCGAGTGCCCCAGGATAACGTAGGTGACGCCGACGTCTTGCAGCATCGGCAGCGACACCTGCGACGTGTACGCCCCGCTCGCCTTCCAAAACGCATCCTGCGCCCCCAGGCCGATATTTGACCCTTGCAGCGCCTCATGCACCGCGTATAGGGCCGTGTAGGGCGGGCAGATCACGACGTCCGCTCCCGTCTGCCCCGCGACGAGCGGCTTCAGTTCCTCCACCAGAGCCAGCGCCTCGCCCACCGTCTTGTTCATCTTCCAATTGCCCGCGATGATCTTCTTACGCATACCTTGTCCTTTACAACATTCTGTTGCCGTCTGTTACGGCCCCTGCTTCAGCCACTCGGCGATCTGCCTCATGTGGTATCCGTCATGGCCTACGGCTGCCACGATCCAGGCTTCGATGCTGATGGCACCGCTTGCTATGGGATGGCCGACGATGAAGCCGACGCGCTCCCACTGCGGCGGTTCCAAGGCGCGCAGGATCAACGCCATTTCTGCGCGGCCCGCACGAAAGCGGGCCAGGGAGTCGGCGGGCGCGGCCCCGAACGAGCCGCTCTCGCGCGCCACGTCTTCCGGGCTGCGGGCGGGAAAGTGTGGCCCCTCCTCGTCGCGGGTGCGCGCGATGCGGCCCAGGAAGACGCCGTTCCAATCGGCCAGATGCCCCACGACCTCCCGCAGCGTGAACCGGGCCGGGTCCGGCCGCCGGTCCCACACCGGGTCGGCGGGCGCAACGCCCGCCAGCAGCCGTTCCAGCACATCGGGCGCTCCGGCCAGGGCGGTCAGGGCGTATTCTCGCACGAACGGCGGCAGCATCACCTTTATTCCTTCCGGGGCCGTGCGAGCGGCAGGAGATCGGTGACGCGCACGGGCGCATCCGGGACAGCCAGCGGCGCGACCGCCTCCCCCTCATGGTACACGCTCAGGCTGAGGTACTCGCCGCTCTCGGGCTGGCGACGCACTTCCAGCGTGCGCGCCCGCAGGTTGACCAACCAGTAGTCCGGGATGGCCTCCGCCGCGTACATCCACGCCTTCGTCCGCCGGTCATAGCGCAGGGTGTTATCGGACACCTCCACCAGCAGCAGGACATCCGAGGCAAGGGGCGCGTCCGCGTAATCGTCATGAGTTCCCGGCAGTACCATGACATCCGGCAACGGCTCTAACCCGCTCCCTAGCTGCATGGACACCTGCTGCTCGACCGCATAGCCGTCGCTGAAAGCGGCCGCCAGAGCGGCCGCCGTTTTGCTCACCGCGACACTGTGCGGCCTCCCCATCGGACTCATGCGCTTGATTATCCTTCCGTAGATCAGTTCCGTGCGCTCGTCAGGCGTGAGGATGCCGCGTTCCGCCAGGCGACCATACTCCTCGCGGCTGAACAGGCGGGGAAGGCCCAGGCCACGCAGGACGATCTCGCCCTCGACCAGCTCCAATCGCTCTTCCGGCTCAAAGACGGCGGGGAAGGCCATGCGCCGGAACTCAGAGGGGGTCCACCGGCGCAGGGCGAGGCCGGAAGCGGGCGTCAGATCATCCAGGAACGTGGGCGCCAGGAATGTGGACGTTTGCAGGGGAGCGGCCAGAACGGTCATTGGCTTAAGCCTCCCGGAACAGCGTTTGATCCCGCCGCCGCCCGACCGAAACCGTTGTGATGGGGACGCCGACGTACTCTTCCACGGCCTCGACAAACCGCCGCGCCGCGTCCGGCAGCTTTTCGAATTCCCGGATTTCGCTCACGTCTTCGGACCAGCCCGCGAAGGTCTGGTAGATCGGCTCGCACCGGCATAGGCGGCCCTGATCGCTGGGGAAGTCCACGATCTCCTGGCCGTCCAGCTTGTACGCCACCGCCATTTTCACCTCGTCGAAGCCCGTCAGCACGTCCAGGTGGCCGAGATACAAATCCGTCAGCCCGTTTACCAGGGCCGAGTAGCGCAGGGCCACCCCGTCCAGCCAGCCGCAGCGGCGCGGGCGGCCCGTCGTCGTGCCGTACTCGGCCCCGCGCTCACGGATGAGGTCCCCGATGGGGTTGTTCTGCTCCGTCGGGAACGCCCCCGCCCCAACGCGCGTCGTGTAGGACTTGGAAACCGCAATGATCTGGTCAATCTGCGTCGGCCCCAGGCCTGTCCCGATGCAGGCCCCGCCCGCCGACGGGTGCGACGACGTCACATACGGGTATGTCCCCAGGTCAATGTCCAGCAGCGTCGCCTGCGCGCCCTCGAACAGCACTTTCTTGCCGGATCGGGCCGCATACGCCACCCGCAGGGCCGTGTCGTCTACATAGGGCCGCAGCGCCTCGGCGTGGGGCAGCAGATCGTCTAAGATTTGCGCGGCGGACAGCGGCTCGACGCCGTAAATCTTCGTCAGCAGCTCGTTCTTGAACTCCAGCGCCTCGGACAGCCGCTCGGCGAACAGGGCGGGGTCCACGAACTCGCGCATCCGAATCCCGACCCGCGCCGCCTTGTCTTGATAGGCCGGCCCGATCCCGCGCCCCGTCGTGCCCAGCGCCCGGCTCCCCTTGCGCTTTTCTTCCAGTTCATCCAGCAGCTTATGGTACGGCAGCACGACATGCGCGTTGCCGCTGATCTTCAGGTTCTCGCACGAGACGCCGCGCCCTTTGAGGTGCGTCAACTCACCGACGAACGAGGCCGGGTCCAGCACCACGCCGTCGGCGACCACGCAGAGCGTGTTCGGGTGCAGGATGCCGGCGGGGACCAGGTGCAGCTTGTACTCGTCCTCGCCGCCCTCGGCGTTGGGGACGACGACCGTATGCCCCGCGTTGGAGCCGCCGCCCCAGCGCACGACGACGTCCTTGTCATGGGCCAGAAAGTCAATCAGCTTGCCCTTGCTTTCGTCCCCCCACATCGCCCCGACGACCACGGTGTTTGCCATAACATCACTATCCTTTAGCCAGCCACATAATCGGCAGCCGGACGCCGAATTATAGCACTGCGCGCGAAGGAAAGTCAACGAAGCAGGTACAATGCAGCAAAGGAGGCAACACCGGCATGAGACTTATGCGCTTCGTCCTATTCCCATCGTTCCTCGCCACCCTCAGCCTCATCGGCTGCCACCAGACCCAAATGCAGCCGCTGCCCGGCTCGGCGCATCCCGCCTACACCATCACCGACCTCGGCGTCGGAATGCCGCTTGCCATCAACAATCAGGGGCAGGTCGTCGGTCACTTCCCAGCCGGCGCGTTTCCGAACAGCAACGGCTTCCCCTACTTCCACGGCTGCCTTTGGGACAAGGGCAAGCGAATTGACATGCCGACGCTCGGCGGATGGTACAGCGAGGCGAGGAGCATCAACGACAGCAGACAAATCATCGGCACGGCAACGGTCGCCGGAAAGGGGGAATCTGATGCGGATGTTACACATACCTGTCTGTGGGACGGCCATAAACTCACCGATCTACAAGCCGATCCCCGCTTTCATAGGACCAGCGCGATTCACATCACCAAGTCCGGCGCGGTTTACGCCGTCTCGCCGCCGCAACCTCCAAAGGGACAATTTCACCTCTGGCTTTACCCGTCAGGCTTCGGCCCCGGCGTTCGGCGCGATGTCGGGGTCATCGGCGGCCCAAAGATCAAACCGATGTTCATCAATGACTCAGGCATGGTCGTCGGCACTTGGAAAACAGGCGAGAAGCACAACACGACGGACACAGTTGGGGTACAGCGTGCATTCGTGTGGCACCGGGGAGACAGAAAATGGACTGACCTCGGGACTTTTGGTGGACGGGACAGCGAACCTGCCGGTTTGAATAACTTCGGGCAGGTAATTGGAGACGCAATGCTTACCGATGATCCAGTCACACACATATGGCGGGATCATGCGTTTCTTTGGGAAAAGGGGAAGATGCAGGATTTAGGCACATTGGCAGGTGGTCATCGGAGCCGCCCTTGTGCAATCAACTCTAAAGGCCAAATCATCGGATACTCGGACATCAAAGGCAACCCGCTGGGCAGTCGCCCCGTCTTGTGGGAACACGGCCAGATCAAAAACCTGACTAAACTTATTCCGAGCGGGACGCAGTGGGTAGGGCTGGACGGCGCAACAGGCATCAATGATCGCGGCCAAATTGTCGGCGGCGGGATAGTCGCTTACGACGAGCCAAAGAAAGGAACTTACCGGAGCCACGCCTACCTCTTGACCCCCCGCTAGGTCTGTCCGTCCGCTTCGGCCCAGGCTGCTTCCAGATGCAGCCACCGCTCCGGCGCCAGCCGCGCCTCGGCGGCTTCCGGGGCGGGCGAGAGCAGGGCGCGCAGACGGTCACGCAGCGCACGCAGGGCCGCCAGAGCGGCGGCGCAGCGCGGGCAGTGGGCGACGTGCCACTCTGTATACCGGCGCGCCAGCCCGGAGAGGGCCTCGTCGCAGGCGGCGGACAGCAGCGTCTTCATAAAAAAGCAGGGCCGAATGGGTCCGAATGGTTCCATGGTCATTTCAGGTAGCCGTGCGCGCGGCCATAGTCCACAAGCTGCGCCTGGAGCTGGAAGCGGGCGCGCGACAGGCGCGAACGGACGGTGCCGATGGGGACGTTGAGGGCTTGGGCCGCTTCAGCGTAGTCCAGGCCCTCCACATCCACCAATAAGACGCACAGGCGCAGGCCCTCCGAAAGCATCGCCAGGGCGGTTTCCAGCGCCTCATCCAGTGTCCCCGCCAGCAGCGTTTCACCGGGGACATCGGCGGGGGCGGCATGGGTCGCTTCGGGGCCGGACGCGCCGGACGCCGTCAGCGTGTCCAAATCCATCTCCGCACCATGCCTCCGCTGGCGGTGGTAGTCGTTGATGTAGAGATTCGTCAGGATACGCAGAAACCAGGCGCGGACGTTCAGCCCCTCGCGGAACCTGCCCCCGCTGTAGGCTTCATACGCCCGCACCAGCGCATCCTGCACCAAATCCTGCGCCCGGTCCTCATTCCCCCGGCACAAGCGTCGGGCCGCGCGCAGCAGGTCGGGTTCGTGCGCCCGCGCCAACGCGCCAAAGGCCGCGCGCCGGTCGGCGGCCCCCTTATCCTTAAAGAACATGAGGCGGCGACTCAAAAGTTCCATTCGGCTTCGCCCGAAGCCGGACGGCCTCGCGCAGACGGCCCCAGCGCGGGTCGAAGCCGTCCCGGCGCATCTCGGCGTAGGCGCGCGGGAACGTCCAACCCTGCCGGGTCACGCGGTAGATGCCGACCATGCACCCCGTCCGGTCCGCCCCGTGCTGGCAATGCACGAACACCGGCTCGGCAGGCGCCCGGTCCAGCGCGGACAGAAACGTCGCGACCTGTTTCGGTGTCGGCGGGTCCGCCCCCATCGGCAGGTTGATCCAGCGAAAGCCGAGCGCGCGGGCCTCCGCCCCCTCCCGCCGGACCAGTTTGGGCGAGATGCGCAAGTCAATGACGGTCTTGACCCCCATCGCTTTCAGCCGCGCCAGCCCCGCCTCGCTCGGCGCGGCCCCACGCCAGAGGCCCGGCGCGACCGCATGGAAGTTCCGCAGGTCCGGTGCGGCCAGAGCGGGCCGAACAGAGAGCGCCGCCAGGATGAGCGTGGCGGCGAGGCTAAAGGTACGGGTTGTCATTCTGAAGGTACTCTCCGACATAGTCCGAGACGGCGGCTTCCAGCGGCGTGAACGGCACGTCGCAGCCCGCGCCGCGCAGCCGGGTCAAGTCGGCCTCCGTATGATACTGATACGCCGCGCGGATATTCTCCGGCGTCGGGATGTAGACGATCTCCGGCGTCCTGCCCAGCGCCCGGAAGATCGCCCGCGCCAGGTCGTTGAACGTCCGCGCCTGCCCCGTGCCGACATTGAAGATGCCGTTCGCCTCGGGGTGGTCCAGGAACCACAGGACGACGGCGCAAACGTCTTTCACATACACGAAGTCGCGCTCCTGCTCGCCGTCGGCATAGCCCGCTTTGTGGCTCTGAAACAGCTTGATCTGCTCCGTTTCGCGAATCTGGTTGGTCGCATGCCAGACCACCGACGCCATCCGGCCTTTGTGGTACTCGTTCGGCCCAAACACGTTGAAGAAGCGCAGGCCCACGATCTTGTCCGTCCAGCCCTCCCGGATCGCCTCCCCATCCAAAAGCCATTTGGAGAACGCATACGGGTTCAGCGGCAGCAAGCGAGGAGTGACCGAATCATCATCCGAAAACCCCAGCGCGCCGTCCCCATAGACGCTGGCGCTGGACGCATACACGAAGTGGACGGCGTTCGCCATCGCCCACCGCGCCAGCAGGCGCGTGTAGCGGACGTTGCGGACGTAAAACTCGTCCATGTCGGGGTAAGATGTGTCTGTGATCGCCCCGATATGCAGGATGCCCTCGATCTTGCCGTCATACGCGCCCGCCGTCAGGTCATGCGCGAACGCTTCCGGCGAGACGACGTCCACGAACCGCTTGCCCCGCAGGTTCTTCCACTTCGGCCCGTCCCCGAAGTCGTCCACGACCAGGACGTCGTCCCGCCCCCGCGCGTTCAATGCCGCCACCACGGCACTGCCGATAAAGCCGGCCCCGCCTGTCACCACCAGCATTCTCTCAGTCCTCCGGCGACCATTATACCTGATGCCGCCTGTCCCTTCGGCCTGTTCCGCCCCGCCCCGCAGCCGCGCGGCCTGATTCTTCCGCCGCATGACCTCCAGCGCCTGCGGGCCATAGCGTGGAACCCGCCGAGGCTTGTTCCGCCGTGGCCGCAGCCTGTGACGCATCCACAGCCACAAGACGATCCCCCCGCCGATCAACCCCGCGTGCCAGCCGCTCATGCTGCTCGTTGTACCCCCGAGGTTCCGAATCGCCGCCGCGCGGGTATCTTGTCCCCAACACACTCGCGACAAAGGAGAACCTCCCATGCTCGGCTCCCCCTTGGGTCAGGTCAAAGGCACTATTTCTAGCAACTCAGCTTTATGTGCCAGTCGGTCATACCACTGTTGTACCGACGTACTCCGGCTCACGGACTACCTCAGCCGGACCCGGCGAAGATTTTATTTTGGTGGTAGAGATAACTGTTGACACCTTAGCCGTGACGTGTTATACTGGAGAACAGGCAGACTCGCCTGTCAATTCCACTGGGAGGTGTTCTTATGCATCGGTCGTTCTTTCGTAAGCCGCCACGCGGCTTCACGCTCATCGAGCTGCTCGTTGTCATTGCGATCATTGCGATCCTCGCCGCCATCCTGTTTCCCGTTTTCCAGAAAGTGCGTGAGAACGCCCGCCGCGCGTCTTGTGCCAGCAACCTCAAACAGCTAGGCATGGCGGCCACGCAGTACACGCAGGACGCCGACGAGGAGTACATGGAAGTTTACCGGGTGCCGAATAATGGCAACGCCAACTGGCCCAGCACGGCGGTCAATCTCCCCAATGGACAAGTCGCGGGCTGGTTCACCGGCTCCCAAACCGGCTTGGTAAAGGACAACAATGGGAACGTCCTCTACAACTGGGCGTATGTCCTCCAGCCCTTCATCAAGGCCCCTCAGATCATGGCCTGCCCGGACGGGCAGCCGACGCCAGACTGGCAGCCGTGGGGGACGCCGACGGACACAGACCGGGTCAGCTACATCTACAGCAACTGGATCGCGGACACCGGCTCCTACGCCCACCCCGCAGCGACACTCGCCGAGATCAAGAGCTTCTCAGACACGATCCTGTTTTGGGACACCGGCAAGTTGAACCGAGCGGTGGAAATCCAGGGCTGGAACGGGGGCAACGGATGTACGGTAGACAACAACGTTGATCCGTACAATACATGTCCTCAGTGCTATCCTAACTGGGCGCCGCCGCACAGCGGCGGGCGCAACTATGTGTTCACGGACGGGCATGTCAAGTATGCCAAGGATGAGGTGATGTACATCCGCAACCACCCCGAGAAGTGGCAGCCTTCCTGCCAGAAATAATGGAGAGACAGACATGGCTAACAAGCAGATCAGCCCTCTCGTTGGCGCGATTATCGGCGTCGTGGTCCTGGTGGCCGTGGTAGCACTCGGGTACAAGTTCTTCCTCGCACCGCAGCCGCTGCCATCCGTCAAAGACCACCCGCCGCGTGCGGGGTACACACAGTACCCTGGTGGGGCTAGCTACCCCGGCAGCAAGCCTTAGCCCTGGGGCATCTGGAGCAAGGCCCATCCCGGCGAGGGCCGCGAGGAGGTTCCGAATCGCCTCCTCGCGGGTATCCTGTCTCCAACACACTTGCGACAAAGGAGAACCTCCCATGCTCGGCTCCCTCTTAGACCAGGTCAAAGGCGCCATTTCCAACCACTCGGACCAGCCCGGCAACAACTTCGACTCCGGCGGCCTGATGAGCACCATCGAAGGTCTCTTCGGCCAGCACGCCCAGAACACCGGCCAGGACCTCAACTCCGGTCAGGTTCTCTCGTCGTCCCAGGACCCTTACGGCGACCCCGCTGATCAGCAAGGCCAGGTCCTGTCGTCCTCGCAGGACCCCTACGGCGACCCCGCCGACCAGCGTTAGCCCAGTCAGTCAAGGCAAAAACGCCCGGCCTGTTTGCAGGCCGGGCGACTGAAGTCGCGGCAACGAGAGCACAAAACCTGCCTCCGCAGGTTAAGAACAGAATACAGGTCTTAGTCCGCGCAGGCGGGCTTTGTGCTTTTGTTGCAGCGGTTTCAACCGCCCGCAGCGGACGGCGCGAGCCTCTCAAAGCGTCCCTCGCTCCATGCGGTCTTTCTGCGTGTCCGGGACGCCCTCGGTCTGACTGATGTGCAGGCCGGTGACGTTAGCCAGGGCGAAGACTGGCACATCGGCGGAATGCGGCACCTTCACCCGCGCCAAATCCGCCCCCGCGACATCCTCGAGCGCGAAGGCCGGCCGCAGGTCCGCCGTCAGCGTGTGGACCTGAATGTTGTCAAGCGTGATGCCCCGGACATGGCGCAGATAAAAGCCGCAGGCGGGCGTCGGGCCGAACATGGAGGGTTCCGGGTAGTCCGCCTCCTTCTCCGGCGGCTTGATCGCGGCCTGCGCCTTCGTGCCGCCGCCCCGATACCAGAGCTGGATGTTGCTCAAGGCTACGTCCTCAATGGGATGGCCGGGGATGCCGCTGAGGATCGCCCCGTCACGCGGGTCGGCGTTGTAGACGACGAGGTTGCTGATGTTGACCCGCCGCAGCGCCCCGACGACCGTGCCGGCCGGCCCGCGCAGGCGGCTGCCGAGCCGCAGGAACAGGGGCGCGGAGACGATGTCGCGCATCGTGATGTTCGAGATCGAGATGTCTTCCAGCAGCCCGCCATCCACCGTCTCCAGCGCCAGCCCATGGCAGTAGGTGAAGGTGCAGTTCGAGATCGTGATGTTCTGGAAGCCCCCATTCGACTCGGTGCCAAACTTGATCCGCCCCGTCCCCCCGCGCCCCGTGCGCCCGAACGTACCGTCCAGCAGCGTGCCCTCGTCGAAGCCGCTCACCCCGCAGTTCGTGATCTGGACGTTTTCCGTCGCCCGCGCGAAGCCCAGCCCATAGGAGCTTTTCAGGCAAATGCCGTCGTCACGGGGCGAGTTGACGCTGCAATTGGAGACGTGGACATTCCGGCAGCAGTCAATGTCCATGCCGTCCCGGTCCGTGTCAATCGTGAGGTTATCAATAGAGTTGTGGTGCAATTATTCAGTCTCTTGACTCAGGAATGGCTTTTCTTGCCGCTTGGAGCGGCTGTGAGGCCCCTGGTGACGATAAATTGACAAGATTTTCATTCAGGAAGCTATAATGCGCTCAGGGAGCCTTACAGAGCCAAAAGGCTTATTTGCACCACAACTCTAATGGTCAGATTGTCCACGCCGGTCGCCAGGATGCCGAACCAGCCGCCGTGCTGAATGGTCACATCGCGGATGGTGACGTTGCGGCAGAGCTTCAGGCTGATCGTCTTGTTGCCGCGCCCATCCGGGCCGCCGTCTTCGCGCACCAGCCCCTTGCCGTACAGCCGCCCCGGTCCGAGGATGGAGACATTTTCCAGCCCCTCCCCCCAGATCAGGCTGTTGTGCCAGTGGGCATGGCCGAAGTCCTGGTATTTGCCCGCCGCCGGGTTCTCCTCCGGCGGATCGTACACGCCGCCGTCCCCCGGCGATGAGGCCACCAGTGTCGCCCCCTGGTCAAAGTAAAGTGAGATGTTGCTCTTCAGGCGGATCGAGCCGGACAGGTATGTCCCCGCCCCAAACCGCACCGTGCCGCCGCCTGCCGCAGACGCCGCGTTGATCGCCCGGTTTATAGCGGGGCTGTCCACCGCCACGCCGTCCCCCTTCGCCCCAAACGCCCGCACGTCATACCCCCCGGAGACAGTTTGGGCCGAAATGACAGGCGGGGCGGGGTCTGCCGCCAGTTCGCGGCCGCCGAGGAGGGCGAAAGCGGCGAAAACAAGCAGCGGGCAGCGAACGAAAGCAGTCAAATATCTCATGTCACTCGTGCCTTTCAGGAGGTGGCTTCGGAGACTGTTGAAGCCCTGGCTTTTACTCAACGAGCACTTTGTCCCCTGCAACGAAGGGCGACTGAAAGACAAAGTGCAAATAATCCTGGGAACTCTGGAGGAAGGTATGCGTTTCGCCCGGTTCGATCACGAGCATTTCGCCCGCTTGCAGGAACACCTCCCTGCCCTCGACCACCGCCGTGCTTGTGCCTTTCGCAACCAGGTAGATCTCGTACATAAAGACATGGTAATGTTTTTCGTTGATGCCTTCATTGGCATACCCCACGGGAACTGGAACTCCTGAGTTCCACGGTCCGACGAACCAGCCTTTCGGTTTGTCTTTCTGGATGCTTTGATGTAGCATGGATCATCTCCTCCCACCGTGCTTTTCCGCTAAGGCGGGCAAATCCATCAGGTACAATCACCCCATGGACGTCATCATCATCGGCGCGGGCGTGGGCGGGCTGGCCGCCGCCGTCGGGCTGGCGGCGCGCGGCGCGCGCGTCACCCTGCTGGAGCGGAACGCGCGCGTCGGCGGCAAGCTGAACGTTTGGGAGCAGGACGGCTTCACCTTCGACACCGGCCCGCACGTCCTGACGATGCTTTGGGCGCTGGATGAAGTCTTCGCGTCTGCCGACCGCCGCCTGGAAGACGTCCTCGATCTCGTCCGCCTGGACACCGTCTGCCGCTACCATTTCGAGGACGGCGCGACGCTCGACGCCCCCGCCGACCCCGAGGAGGCTGCCCGCGCCATCGCTGCCTTTGCCCCCGGCGACGAGGCCGGTTTCCGTCGCTTCCTCGCCTACGCCCGTCGGGTCTCCGAAGCGACCACGGACCCCTTTCTGCGCCAGGACTTCGGCACGCAGGTGCGCGGCATCCCGACACCAGCCCAGTGGGGCCAACTCGCCGATTTCCTGGCGCTGAAACCGTGGCGCACCCTGCGCGACGTCGTCCGCGCCCACTTCGCCGACCCGCGCCTGCGCCAAGTCTTCGAGCTGTACGCGCTTTACAGCGGCTCGCACCCCGCCCGCGCGTCGGGCATCTTCGCCACTGTCGCCGATGTCCAGTGGCGACAGGGGACGCATTACGTCCGGGGCGGCCTGTACGGTCTGGCCCAAGCCTTGCGCGAGGCGGCGGAAAGCCTCGGCGTTGTCGTCAAGACGAACGCTCCCGTCGGCGAAATCATCGTCAAGAATCGCCATGCGCGCGGCGTCGCTGCCCGAAGCGGCGAACGCCTGTTTGCCGACGCCGTAGTCTGCAACGCCGACTGCCTCCACGCCCTCACCGCCCTGGTTCCCGCTGCCGCCCGCCGTTCCTGGACGCAGGATCGGGTCGAAAGGATCGAACCCAGCACATCTGCCTTTTTGCTTCTGCTGGGCGTTCGGGGAGCATATCCCCAGCTCGCCCATCATAATTCGTTTCTTGCCGCCGACGGCGAAGCCGAGTTCGCCGCCATCTTCGACCAGGGTCGCCCCGCTGAGGACCCAACGGTCGGCGTCGCCTGCCAGTCCGTCACCGACCCTACGAAAGCCCCGTCCGGCTGCTCTAACCTGTTCGTGATGACTAACCCGCCCGCTCTTAGCCAAGCCTTCGACTGGCAGGCCGAAGCGCGGCGCTACCGCGAACTCGTCTTGACTAAGCTGGAGCGCATGGGGCTGAAGGGCCTGCGCGACCGCATCCTCGTCGAGCAGATGTGGACCCCGCGCGATCTCCAACGCCGCTACGCCGCCCATCGCGGCGCGATCTACGGGCTGTCCTCCAACGGCTGGCGGCAGGGCTTCCTGCGCCCGCCGCAGGTCTCGCCCGACGTGCGCGGATTGTACTTCGTCGGCGGCAGCACCCACCCCGGCGGCGGCGTCCCCCTTTGCGCCCTGTCCGGCACCAACGTCGCCAAGCGGCTCATGGGAACAAGTCAATGCTGAGTCGCCATACCCGCCACGACGAAGATCACGCCGGCAATGTTGAGCAGCGCGAACAGCCCGCCCGCGATGATGCTCACCCAGGCGTGTGTCCGCCCCCGCACTTCCGGGCGCTCTTTGAAAAGCTTCAGCCCGCGCAGGCCCAGCGCCACGGCGGCAATGCCCATCGGGATCGCCAGGCACGGGATGATCGAGAAGATGCCTAAATAATACGCCGTCAGCGCGGACGGGTTCTTGTCCGGGATCATCGCGCCCAGCCCGCCGATCGTCTGCTGCGGCGGCGGGTAGGGCTGGGGCGGCGCGTAGCCCCCCGGCGGCGGCGGCCAGGCCGCCACCAGGCTCTGCCCACAGTGCGGGCACTGCGCCAGTCGGGCCTCGTTGGGCGCTCCGCAGCGGGCGCAGAACGGGGCCACCGGGGGCGCGGGGTCAGGATTGGGATTGCCTGGAGGCGGGACGCTCATTGGGTTTCCTTTCGAGTTGCAAGGACGATCTGCCGCGCGGTCGGCTCCTCGGCTTCCGGCAGGGCCACCGCCACCGGCAATGCCAGCGTCAGCCCCAGACGGCGCGCGACGGGCCGCGCCGCCGCCATTTCCGCCGCCACGCCCGTTCCTTTCAAGGCGGCGGCGATGCCGCCGGGCGCGACGAATGGGGCCAGCCACGGCAGCAGGCGCTCCAGCGGCGCGACGGCGCGGGCCGTTACCAGAGCGAACCGCCCCCGGAGGTCGTCCCGACGCCCCGCCTCTTCCGCCCGCGCGTGGACCGTCTCGATCCCTTCCAGCCCCAGGTCGTCAGCCACGGCCCGGCAGAAAAGGAGCTTCTTGGCCGTCCCGTCCAGCAGGGTCATTTCTAAATCGGGCCGCGCGATCTTCAGCGCCAGGCCCGGCAGCCCCGCGCCCGTCCCCACGTCCAGCGCCCGCGCGCCGGGCGGCGGCATGAGGACAGTCAAAACAGCAAGCGAGTCCAGGAAATGTTTCACGGCAATGTCTCGCGGCGACGTCAGCCGCGTCAGGTTCATCCGCGTCGCGTTCCACTCGGTCAGCAGGTCGGCAAATCGGGCTAACTGCCCAAGCTGCCCCTCCGACAGCCCCAGCCCCCAGACCTCGTTCGCCCCGCGCCGCACGATCTCCGTCAGCAACTCTTCCACGGGGGATAATTGGCTGCCGCCCGCCCGGTTTCCTGCTTCCCCGCAATTGAGCCGGACGCATGGAACTTCCGCCGCGCCTGGGTGGTTAAATGGGGTAACTTTCGGGTAAAAACGCCTCACCAGCCGGGCAGCCGTGGCTGGTTCAGAACACGAGGATTTCGTATGCCGCCCCCCCCATCCCTGCCGGACCAGTACCGCGCCGTCCGCGCCTTCAGCGAGAAGATCTGTGAGCCGCTGGTTCCCGAAGACTATGTCGTCCAGTCCATGCCCGACGTCAGCCCGGCCAAGTGGCACCTCGCGCACACCAGCTGGTTCTTCGAGACTTTCCTGCTCAAGCCGCATTTATCGAACTACCAGCCCCTGCACCCGCAGTACGATTTCCTGTTCAACTCCTATTACAACGCCATTGGCGAGCGCCATTGCCGCGTCCGGCGCGGCGTCCTGTCCCGGCCCACCGTGGATGAGACTTACGCCTACCGCGCTTATGTGGACGAGCACATGGCCCGGCTGCTAGGCGAAGCGGACGCGGAAAAAATGGCGGCATTGGAGCCGCTCGTCACCCTGGGCCTGCACCACGAGCAGCAGCACCAGGAATTGATGGTAACGGACATCAAGCACGTCTTCTTCGAGAACCCGCTTTGCCCCATCTATCGCCCGCGCCGCGACCCGCCTGCCACAAGTGTTCCAGCCCAGGAATGGATTGAATTTGCGGAAGGGGTGCGGGAGATCGGCTGGGGCGAAGCGGGCTTTGCGTTCGACAACGAGATGCCCCGCCACAAGGAGTACGTCCCCGCCTTCGCCCTCGGCTCCCGGCTGGTCACGAACGGGGAGTATCTGGAATTCATTGGAGACGGCGGCTATGACAAGCCCGAATTCTGGCTGTCCGAGGGGTGGAGTGTGGTCGGGAAGCAAGGCTGGCGGTCGCCGCTCTGCTGGTGGGACCGGAAAGGCCCAAAATTTGATTTAGGGTGGCAAGAGTTCACGCTGGCCGGCATGGCGGCGCTGAACCCGAATGCGCCGGTCTGCCATGTCTCGCTGTTCGAGGCTGACGCCTACGCCCGCTGGGCCGGCGCGCGCCTGGCGACCGAAGCCGAATGGGAGGTCGCTTCCGAGTCGGTCGCTTTATGCGGCAGCTTCGCCAACTCGGGCCGCTTCCATCCCGTGCCGCTCGACGCGACGGACGCCGAGCCGGGCGTCTTGCAGCAGATGTTCGGCGAAGTCTGGCAGTGGACCCGCAGCCAGTATACCCCCTACCCCGGCTACGCCCCCCCGCCGGGCGCGCTGGGCGAGTACAACGGCAAGTTCATGTGCAACCAGTTCGTCCTGCGCGGCGGCTCCTGCGCCACCTCGCACTCGCACATGCGCCCCACCTACCGAAACTTCTTCCCGCCGGAGGCCCGCTGGCAGTTCACGGGCATCCGTTTAGCAAAGGACCTTTGAACACGATGGCAACGACGCCCCCCGCCCTGCTCGACCGCGCGCCCGGCCTTGCGACTTTCCGCGCCGAAGTTCTCATCGGCCTGCAATCATTTGAAAAGACCCTGCCGTGCAAGTATTTCTATGACCGGCGCGGCTCCCAGCTCTTCGACCGGATCTGCGATCTGCCCGAATACTACCCGACCCGCACCGAAGCCGGCATCATGCGGGACCACGCCGAGGAAATGGCCGCGCTGTTCGGCCCGGACTGCCTCTTGATCGAGTACGGCAGCGGCAGCAGCACCAAGACCCGCATCCTGCTGGACCACCTGCCTCACCTCGCCGGCTATGTCCCCATGGACATCTCGCGCGAGCACCTGTATCAAACGGCGGCGAACCTCACGGTCTCCTACCCACACCTGGACGTTCTGCCCCTCTGCGCGGACTACACGGCCGACTTCGATCTGCCCGCCCCGCGCCGCCCCGTCCGCTCCCGCGCCGTCTACTTCCCCGGCTCCACCATCGGCAACTTCCACCGGGACCAGGCCGAGACGTTCCTCGCGGGCATCGCCGCTGTTGTCGGGAAGGGCGGCGGCCTCTTGATCGGGGTGGATTTGAAAAAATCCCCGCAGATTCTGGAACCCGCCTACAACGACGCCCAGGGCGTCACGGCGGAGTTTAACTTGAACCTGCTGCGGCGGATGAACCAGGAACTGGGCGCTGACTTCGACCTCGACGGGTTCGCGCACACCGCCTTTTACAATGCTCTGGCGGGCCGGATCGAGATGCACCTGATGAGTTTGAAGCCGCAGACCGTGCATCTGGGGGACGTTTCCATCGCGTTCGAGGAGGAAGAAACGATCCTCACCGAATGCTCCTACAAATACAGCCTGCCCGACTTCGCCGCCCTGGCGGACGCGGCGGGGCTGGCCGTCCGCAAGGTCTGGACCGACCCGGAACAGAAGTTCAGCGTCCAGTACCTGACCGTCCGCTAGGCGTGTGCGCCGGCCGCCCGCTCCAGAAGCACCCACTCACGCGGCGCGGCATCCCGCCGGTAGGTCGTGAACGTGCGCCCTGCCGACGCAAATCGGTAACCTTGATCGCTCGCCCAGCGCCGCACTTCCTGACGCGCCTGCTCTTCATTCTCGACACTGCTCGCCGCAAACACACGGGCCTTGTCGGCGAAAGGCATCTGTAAGACCATCATTATTCTCGCTTTCCTCGAAACTCGGTTTCCCCCATGGGCGGCTGCCCGCCAGCGCACACCATTGGGCGCTCAGACAGCCGCCAGGGGTGCCGGGACACGAGGACCTGGCGGCCTCGGCACAAAGCCGCTGGTGGCAACATCACTCAGCGAAGCGGCTCTGGTAGGCTCTCGCGCCTACACTTTCCATTATGCCCCCCCCGCCCCGCCCGCTCACTGCGCGGAATGCGGGTTTTGCGCCTCCCCCTCTTTTGCCTCCATTCGGCCCCAAACCAGCCCCCAAAATGCTATAATGGATAGTAGACAAGCAAGTCATTATCGTGCCCGCAACCCGCGTAAAGGACGCACCGAAAATGCCGGAACAAACCACCCAGAACGGCGCAAAGCCGCCGGAAACGCCCGAAGGCATTACCAAGATCACCGTCGGCGGCTACAAATCCATCGCTCAGGAGCAGAGCATCGAGATACGGCCCCTGACCGTATTGGCAGGTGCCAACAGCTCCGGCAAATCCAGCATCATGCAGCCGCTGTTACTGCTAAAACAAACGCTGGAAGCGCCTTATGATCCTGGTGCGCTGTTGCTTGATGGGCCGAGTGTCAAGTTTTCTTCCGCCGAGCAACTATTTTCACAGGGAAAAGGAAACTTAGATAAAGATATAGTCATTAAGATTGAAGTTTTCCCCGGTGGCGTGTTGTCACTGCACTTCCGCAAACAACGCACGACCAGCATAGCTATCTACCAGATGGGCTATAACTTAGGTGATCGTCATTTTGTTTTACGTTCGGATATGACTGCTGACGAAGTTCGAGCAGCACTGAAACAATATTATCCCATGCAAAACGATGTGGTCATGCAACATATCGCGGAAGCAAGATGGGTGGTTATCAGGGACAGATGTTTCTTGGATTTTGGCACACAGCATGGGGGAAGCTCCTCATCTCAAGTGTCAAGATACAATCCTATAATGAGCGTTTTTGGTGCTTCAACAACGGCATCTGTAGAAAGCAATTTGAGGGGCATTCTCTACCTTCCCGGATTGAGAGGAAATCCTGAAAGGACCTATCCTGTAACCGCTGTAGGGCCAACGTACCCTGGCAACTTTAACAACTATGCTGCCAGTGTTCTGACCGAATGGAAAACAAATCGTAACAGTAACAAGCTGAATCAATTAAATGCTGACTTCAGACGCCTTGGCTTAACATCGGGCGTTCTTGCAAAATCTATCAATGACACACAAGTCGAGTTGCGAGTAGGACGCACACAGAGCAGTCATATTAGGGATTGGGTTAGCATTGCAGATGTAGGCATCGGTGTTTCACAGACTCTTCCTGTCCTTGTGGCCTTACATACAGCCGAACCCGGCCAACTTGTATACATTGAACAGCCGGAAATCCACTTGCACCCGCGAGCGCAGACCGCAATGGCACAAGTGCTGGCGGATGCGGCGATGCGCGGCGTTCGGGTGGTCGCAGAGACGCATAGCTCCTTGCTTTTGCTCGGCATCCAAACGCTTGTCGCCGAAGGCAAGCTGCCGCCGGAGTTGGTTAAACTGCACTGGTTCACGCGCGGCGAGGATGGCACGACGACCATCAAGAGCGCGGACTTGGACGAAGGCGGCGCGTTCGGAGACTGGCCGGAAGATTTTGATGACGTGACACTGAACGCACAGAGCCGCTACCTGGACGCCGCCGAGCGGCGGCTGGTGGGTAAGTGACGTGCCGAGCAAAGCCTCGCGTGATCTCGTGGTGGACGCTTCGGTCGCAAGATCAGCCGGCGGCGAAGAGGCAACCTATCCGACTTCCAAGAATTGCCGGGATTGCCTGAAAACGATCTTGGCACTGCCACATCGAGTGGTCATGTCCACGCCGATCACGGATGAGTGGAACAAGCATAAGTCCGCCTTCGCGCGTACCTGGCTGGTTTCCATGACCGCGCGCAAGCGGGTTCTCCGGGTGGAGCCGGAGCAAATGACGGAACTTAGACAGAGGGTGCAGGAGATCACAGACAGCCAAAAAGAGCGTGACGCGATGCTCAAAGACTTCCACCTCATCGAAGCGGCGCTTGCCACAGATCAAACGGTGATTGCGTTAGATGAGATCGTGCGGGGGTTGTTCGGCACGGCCTGTCAAACGATAGGGCAGATGAAAAGCATCCTCTGGGTCAACCCGGATAAACTGGGTCAACCCGGATAAAGCGGAAGAAGAAGCAATCGCTTGGCTGGAAGCCGGGGCCGAGCCGGAGAAGCACCGGCAGCTAGGGTTCCGGCACACTACGCAATGAATTTTGTCAAAACGAACTCTATATACCGGAAATGCGCCAGGGCTTCCAGCGCCACCCGCACCGGCCCGTAGGGTCGCACCTGTGTCCTCCATTTTTTGTCAAAACGAACTGTCCTTGACAATACCCGGCCCGCCCGGTATACTGATGTTAACATCGTGAAAAATTGCACAGAGTAAGACGGTTTAGAACGGACGGTCAACGATGGCCTATTCCTCTTTAGGCGAGTTCATTGGGCGGCTGGAACGCGCGGGCGAGTTGCGGCGCATCAAGACGCCCGTCAGTCCCGTTTTGGAGATCACCGAGATCGCCGACCGGGTGATGAAGATGCCGGGCGGCGGGCCGGCCCTGCTCTTCGAGAACGTTCAAGGCTCCAAGTTCCCGCTCGCGATCAATCTCCTGGGGTCACGCCGGCGCATGTCCTGGGCGCTGGGGGCGGACGATCTGGAAGACATCGCGGGGGAGATCGCCGCGCTGACCCGGCTGCCCTCCGACATGCCCCGCACCCTGATGGGCAAGCTGCAACTGCTGCCGCAGCTTGCTTCCCTGGGCAAGATCAGCCCCAAGCTGGTTTCCTCCTCCTTTGCGCCCTGTCAAGAGGTTGTCAAGACCGGCGAAGCCGCCTCGCTCGACGACCTGCCCATCCTCACCTGCTGGCCCGACGACGGCGGGCCGTACATCACCCTGCCGCTGGTTTTCACCAAAGACGAAGGCACCGGCAAGCGCAACGTCGGCATGTATCGTATTCAGAAGCAAGGGCCGCGCGAGACCGGGATGCACTGGCAGCGGCACAAGGTCGGCTCCCGGCACTACGCCAACTTCGAGGCCAAAGGCCGGGACATCCCCGTCGCCATCGTGCTGGGCGGCGACCCCGCCATGATCTATGCGGCCACGGCGCCCCTGCCGGACGAGATTGACGAGATGGTTTTTGCGGGCTTTCTGCGTAAGAAACCGGTCGAGCTAGTGAAGTGCAAGACCATTGACATGGAAGTCCCCGCCGACGCCGAGTTCGTCATCGAGGGCGTCGTGCCTGCCGGTCTGCGCCGCCGGGAGGGTCCGTTCGGCGACCACACCGGCTACTACAGCCTGGCCGACGACTACCCCGTCTTCCAGGTGACGGCCATCACGCACCGGAGGAACGCCGTCTACCCCTGCACGGTCGTCGGCCCGCCGCCGATGGAGGACAAGTACATCGGTCTGGCGACCGAGCGCCTGTTTCTGCCCCTGGCGCGGCTGATGGTGCCGGAGATGATTGACTACCACCTGCCCGCCGAGGGCGCGTTTCATAATCTGGCCCTGGTCCGCATCAAGAAGCGCTACCCCGGCCACGCCTTCAAGGTCATGCACGCGCTGTGGGGCCTGGGCCAGATGATGTTCACCAAGTGCATCGTCGTCTTTGACGAAGACGTGGACGTGCAGAACCCCGCCGAGGCCGTCTGGCGGGCCTTCGCCAACATTGACCCCGAACGCGACATCACCTTCGTCAAAGGCCCGATTGACGTCCTCGACCACGCCTCCCCCCTCCCCGCCTTCGGCTCCAAGATGGGCGTGGACGCCACCCGCAAGTGGCCGGACGAGGGTTTCACTCGCGAGTGGCCCGACGTGCTCAAAATGCCCGCTGAGGTGAAGGCAAAGGTGGATACTTTGTGGAAGGACCTGGGGATTGGCTGACACCCTTCACAACCTCCTAGCCCCCAATCCTGGGGGGACAGTCACAAGGAGACAAGACAACCATGACCAGCACAAAACTCACGCCCGCCCTGCTGATGAGCCTCGCGGCCCTCGCCGTGGCCGCCGTCACAGCGCAGGCCGCCTCGCCCAAGGCAAAGATCAGCCCAACGGCGGCGAAGGCCGGCACCGACAGAAAGGCAGCCATGAAAGCCAAGCAGTCCGGGCACACCCAGGCACCCGCCAAGGCTGACGCCTTTACTCTCTCACGCGGGACGAACACGCTGCGGGCAATTTTGGTCCATGCGCCCCCGGTCTATGACCCCGGCGGCCCTGTCTGCTTTGTGGAAGAATGGCAGGGCGACGAAAGTCTGCTTGCGGACGCGGAGCAAACGGCGGCGGAACGCGGGGCGGTTCTGGCGCGGGTCGTCTGCGTCCACGCGGACAAGGCGCGGGCCGAACTGCTGGCGCGGCGCGGCTATACGATTGCCTCCGAATGGTACACGGCCCCGCTTCCGCTGGCAGACACCCTTCACTCCGCCCACATTCGCCGCCTCACGGCAGGCGATGTGCCCCGCGTGCTGGAACTCGGCGAACAAAAACGGCGGCAGTATGAAGCGTACTCGCCGGTGTTCTGGCGCGTGTCCCCACGACCGCGCAAGACATTCGCGCCGTATATGCAGGCGCAGATCGCGGACGCTCAGAATGTCGCGCTGGCGCATGAGCGGGGCGGCAGAATGGACGGCTTTGTTCTGGCGAACGCGCGGGGCTACATTGATGACTTCATGGTGGCCGCGCCGGAGTTATGGCCGACCGTGGGAGCCGAGATGCTCCGGGCGGCAGGGGCGGCAGCCTATGAGCGAGGCGCGAAAAGCTTGCTGATCGTCTGCGGGCACGGCGACAAGCCGAAGCAGGTCATGCTGGCGTCCCAGGGCTTGACACTGGCGACAGGCTGGTACGTTCGCCCTCTGGCGCGGGAGACACGGTAAATGGCGCAAGTGCTTCCCGCGTCGCAGATCAAAAGCCCCTGGCGTGTCTACAAAGCCTGGTTTTGGGCCGCGACGGTCTACAACGCCGCTTGGGGGCCTCTGATCGGTCTGAGACCCAGCCTGCTGCTGGATTGGATGGGGATGACAGCCTCCCGGCAGGCAGCGGCGGGGCCGCTGCCGGGGATATTAGCCGCCTGCATCGGCATGTTTGTCGGCGTGTATGCCATCGGCTACGCCTGCGTCGCGCTGGACCCGCCCCGCTTCTGGCCGTTCGCCTTTCTTGGCCTGTGCGGCAAGGTCCTCGGCCCGCTGGGCTGGGCGCTGCACCACGCGCTGGGGCATCTGCCCTGGCAGGCGCTCTGGGTGAACGTCTTCAACGACTTTCTCTGGTGGCCCGCGTTCATCGGGCTGCTGCTGACCGTGCGGCGCGAACATCGCGCCGGAAGGATACGACCATGACCCCCTACTTCTGGAAATCGTTCGGCCTGGGCATCGCCTTGACCGCCTTGCTGGCCTTCGTGCTGATTAAATTGGGTTGGGAATAGAGCCGGCGGGAACATCTGAGGACGCTTCACGGTCGGAAACACAGGCTTGACTCGGGCGCGCTCTGTGTGCCATGATAGCCATGTCGTCACTCAAAACAGGAACGCCCTTGATGTCCCCCGCAAAACCCCAGGCCGATCTTCCCGGCCGCCTCCTCGCCCTGCTGGTCTTTTTGGTCGGCGTCGGCATGCTCGTCTTCGTCTTCGTCACCGCCCTGCACCTTTTCCAATCGCCCGTGCCGGGTTTGGAGCCGTTGCAAGCGCCCGGAGCGCCGCCCCCGCCCGCCGTCAACATCGGCATGGCCCTGGCCGACTTCGCCCGCCGCCTGCTGCTCCTGATGGTGATGACCCTGGCCGGCTCCCTCCTGGCAAGCAAGGGCGCGCACCTGTACTTCGGCACGGTTTATGCGCCCTCGGAGCCTGTCGCCGCCCCGTCTGCCGCCAAGAACGGGCATGGGGCAAAGCCGAGCATCTCGGAAATCGCACCGGCGGATAAGCCGGCGCCTTAAGCGCCGCGAACAAAAACAATTCTGTCCTTCTCTTGCCCCTCCCTAACAGGGAGGGGTGGCGAGCCTCCGGCGAGCCGGGGTGGGTCTTGTTGCCGGGGTGGGGTTTTGTTAGGCGCTCTTAAAGTCGGCGACTAAGGGAAGATGGTCGGAAACCAGCGTCGCTACGGGACAGGAAGCTCCAAGCGTCAGTTCCGGTGAATACAGGATGTAGTCTATTCGCGAGGCGGGCGCATCGGCAGGATAAGTCAGGCGGTTCCCGGCGGCGTCGGCGTCTGCCAGCCCCGTTCGGGCCAGCAGCAGGCGCAGGCCGGACGCTTCCGGCCCCTCGTTGAAGTCCCCGCAGACAAGGACGGGGCGGGGGACGGCCGTTACTAACTCCGCCAGCCGCGCCGCCTGCCGCTGCCGCTCCGCGCCGTTCAATCCCCAATGGGTACAAAAGACAGTCAGCGGGCCGGTCGGCGTCGTCAAGTTCACTTCTAACACCCCGCGTTGCTCGCGGACGCTCGGCAGCAGGTGATTCTGGACCGTGTTGACCGGATAGCGCGAGGCGAGGGCCAGGCCATAGCCGCCGAGTCCGAGCCGCAGGTTGGCCTGGAAGACGACCGGCAGCCCCAATGCCTTTTGCAGCCGCCCCGGCTGGTCCACGAACCGACTCTGCGGCAGGCGCTGGTGGACTTCCTGGAAGCACAGGATGTCGGGGTTCTGGTCCAGCACGACATCGGCGATGCGCTCCGTGGACCACTGCCCATCCATCCCCCACCCGCCCCGGATGTTGTAGGTCATTACCCGCATCGGCTGCCCCTTATCCTATGACACTTGCCTCGGCTGCGCCGGCTCGCCGCCCAGGCGAAGTGATGGACCGGGAACAGCCGACCGGCCCACCCTCCCCCGTACCGGGCGGGGCCGCTTGGCCTCATAAATCTCCCACGCCAGCAGCAGATAGAAGGGCACATACTCGGCAATCGGCGTCCACCAGTAAGGCATGATCGAGATGTAGAAGGTGTAGAGCAGCACGGATAGGCCCGACAGCAGCACGAACGAGTACAAGGGCCGGCGTCCCAGCAGCGGCACAAACGCCAGGGTCCAAAGCAGATACCACGGGAACAGCGTCGGGATCACCAGCAGCGTCACGGCCAGCACCACAAACGACCGCCGCAGCAGGTCCTCATACGAGGCCACGGGCCGCCAGACGGACCAGGCCACGACGGCGAGTATGGCCGCGTCGGACAGCTTCTCCGTGATCGCGTAGTGCCAGTGGCGGGTGAGGGGGGTCAGCGCCAGGTTGACCCAGTTGAACAGCCCCGAATTGACGTGGACCGTCTCCAAATACTGGTGCATCCCGTGCAGGAACTGCGGCAGGTACACCCACATGGGCATCCCCAGGTAGACTAGGCCGCAGGCCGCCCACAGGGCGAACGACCGGCCATGCACGCGGGCAAAGAGGGGCAGCAGCAGCAGGGCGAAGCCCTTCGTCAGCGCGGCGGCGACCAGAGCCAGCGCGACCCAGCCAACCGCCCGCTCCGACCGCATGACCAGGGTAAACGCCAGCAGCAGAAAGAAGACGCCCACGATGTCCTGGTGCCCGGCCATCGCCACTTCCGTGATCGGCAGGGGACACCAGGCATACCAGATCACCTGAGTCAAGGGCCGCCGCTGCCGCTTCAGGAGCTGGAGCAGCAGGCCGATGACGGCGAAGTCGAACAGCGTGTAAATGACTTTGTAGCCGATGGGGTTGCTGCCGAACAGAGCGTGGCCGACGGCGAAGATTCCCTGCGAGACCGGCATGTAGATGGACTGGTAGCTCTTGTACTCCATCGCGTTCCAGACCCCGTCCCGCAGGAACCGCAGCGGCTGGGCATTCGGCGCCCAGTGGTAGGGATTGATGCCGTGGACGATCAGCCGCCCGTCCCAGATGTACAGCAGGATGTCGGTCGAAAGCTGCGGCGGCGCGAAGAGAACGGCCAGGCGGTACAAAACCGCGCCGCCGAGGATGAGCGGCAGGACATGTCTGGACAGCGCGCGGGGGATGGCGGGCAGCAAGCAGCCCGCGCCGAAGACGTACAGCCCGAAGCAGAGGGCATACACCAGCAGGTACACCCAGGCCGGGTTGAGGGGAAACAGGAGGCGGCCCAGGAAGAAGTACAGGCTCGCCAGATCGACGGCCACTAAAACCAGCCAGAACAGCGGCAGCGCGGCCCAGCCGCGAAAGAGCACGGGGCGAGAAGCGTTACCAGTCGTCTGAAGGGATGCGTCCGTCATGCTGCTCAGGGGGTGTCACCGTGCCCGCGCCGTGCGCTTCAGGTAGGGCGCGATCGCCGCCGCCAGACTTTGCGCCGTCTGCTCGCCGGTCAGCGTCTTCACCCGGCGCCCCTGCCGGTCGTAGAGAAAGCTCCGTGGCAGGTCCCCCTGCCAGCTTGGATCGAAGGCGTTGATGAAGTCTTCGGGGTCCGCGCTCTTTTCCAGATAGGCCGGGAACGTCGCCCCCTGCTTCGCCAGGAACGGCGCCACTTTCGTGTGCAGGTCTTTGGCCGAGTCGGCGGACACGGCGATCACGGTCAGCCCCTGCGTCCGGTACTGCCGGGCCGCCTTGACAATGGCCGGGAACTCGGCAACGCACGGCCCGCACCAGGTCGCCCAGAAGTTGACCAGGACGACATGGCCCTTCTGCGCCGCAATGGCCTTCTTGATGGCCGGCGCATCGGCGGGCGCGACGGCGGCGTGGGCCGCACTGGTGAGGAGTAGGAGAGAAAGGGCGAGGATCGCCTCCCGACCCCCAATTCTGCGGGAGTAGAAACGGATAAGCCGCTGTTTTGTCCGGTTCCCCCAGAATTGGGGGCTAGGGGGCTTTCTCATCTCACCCTCGCTTGATCGAGCAGCCGAACGCCTTCGTCTGCGACTTCACGATGGGCCGGCCGGCCAGTGTCGCATCCAGCGCATCAGCCAGTTCGTGTGTTTTAGCGTTCGACGTGTCCATGTCGTTGTCAATCCGCCCGTGGTAGACCAGGACGCCTTTGCTGTCAATGACATAGGTTTCAGGCGTCACATGGGCGTTGTAGGCGTTCGAGACTTTGTTGCCGGGGTCCACGAGGACGGGGAACGGGAAGCCCTGCTGCTTGGTAAAGGACGCGACTTCCGCCTTCGGCTCGTTCTGGTCGGAGTCCACGCCGACGAACGAAACGCCCTGGGCGGCATACTTCTTCGCCAGGGTCGTCATGCGCTCGTTGTAGGCGTTGGAAACGGGGCAGCGGGTGGAGATGAACATAACCACGACGGCTTTTTTGCCCTGCGCCAGCGCAGGGAGCGACTGCACCAGCCCCGTCACGGCGTTGGCGAGTGAGAAAGAGGGCGCGGCATAGCCGACCGTCGCGGGGGCCATCCGTTCGAGCCTGATCGTTTGGAAAGGCCACTGGTAAACGTGCATGGCATCTGTGACAGAGACCGAAGAGACCGGCTTGCCCCCAACAAGCACCGACTTGTGCGCCTTGATCCACGCCGCCCAGTCCGCGCCGCAGGTGTTCAGATGGCCGTTGACGTTCTTGTCCACGAAGGCGACCTTACCGTCCGCGCCGATGATGTAGGTCACGCGGTTGGCGATGCCCGCGCCGGGAATCAAGTCGCCGTAGGCCGTGGTCATCGTCTTCTGCGTGTCCGCCAGCAGCGTGTATGGGATGCCCGCCGAGGTGCAGAAGGACTTGTGCGACTTGGAATCCTGGACGCTGACGCCGTAGACCGTCACGCCCTCGGCTTTCAGGCTGGGGTAAGCCGCCGAGAGCGAATGCGCCTCAATGGTGCAGCCGCCGGTGAAGTCGGCGGGGTAAAAGGCGAGCAGGACGACTTTGCCCTTGTCCGCCGCCAGCGTGTGCGTCAGACCGTTCTGGTCAGGCAGGGAATAGGCGGGCGCGGGCACGCCGACGGTCGGGACGGCGGCGTCCATCGTGTGCTTCGCCTGCGCGAAGGCGATGGCGGCCACGGCCAGGGTGGCCGAGGCGGCGAAAAGGGCAGTCTGCTTGATGCGTGTCATGGGTGTATGCTTTCTAGGAACCTGACCCCGGCGCAAGCGCCGGGGTTAGGTTCTTATACCCCTGTTGCCGCCAAAATGTTCGCATTGGCCGTTCCCATTTCGGGCGGGACGGGCTGCACCTGGACTTCCAGCGGCAGGCCAAATGTCTTCTCGAAGGCGGGCGACTGGCCTTCCGCCGCCCACAGCTCGAGCTGGGCGTCGGCGGCGGAAAACAAGGTCAGCCGCACGCGGTCGGGCTTGGTCAGCTTCTCGCAGGCCACGTCCCGGACCAGCATCAGGTGGCTGCGGTCCAGGGCTTCCGCCAGGCGCAGGGCGCAGGACAGGACGCGGATGGCGCGCTGCGCTTTGGCATCCAGCCGGGCAAAATGGGCGTGCCGGCGGCGCGGGACGGCCTTGCGGTGGTACAAGGCGAGACTCGCCATGATCTCGATCTCGCGGTCGTTGAAGCCCAAAAGCTCGGAGTGGCGGATGAGATAGTATGAGTGCTGCTGGTGGTCGGTGTGCGAGATGAAAAAGCCGGCGTCGTGGAGCAGGGCGGCGTATTCCAAAAGCTCGCGGGCGCGGCCATAATCGTGCAGGCCGAGCGCCTTCCACTGGTCGAAGAGGGACAAGGACAGGTGGACGATATGGGCGGAATGGGCCTCGTCCACGCCCGTTGCCGCCATGAGCTGGCCGATGGAGCGACGGCGCGCGCTGTCCGCTCCTGCCCCCCCGTTATCGGGGGCGAGGGGGGTTCGCCGGAGACGGTCCACGATGATGCCTTCGCGCAGGCCCCGGTCGCTGATGCGGATCGCGTCCGCCCCGACCGTTTCCATGACCGTCTGCAAGATCGCCGAGCCGCCGATGATGATGTCGGCGCGCTCCGGGTTGATGCCCGGCACGCGCCGCCGCTGCTCCAGCGTCATCGCGCACAGCCGCTTGGTGGTCGCCTGCACATCGGCCAGCGACAGCTCATAGTTCCGCAGCGAGGTCGGCACGGGGACCGCAGCGGCGTTGGCGATGATCTCGGCCAGGTTCTGCGCCGTGCCCGATGACCCGTACATGACCGAAAAGCCGGCCTTGCCGATGGCGCGGGCGGCGGGGGCGAGGAGGGAGCGGACGCGCCGCTGCAAGTCGGCCCAGGCGGCGGCGGTGACGGGCTTGGACGGGTCCGGGACGCCCTCCGCCGTCAGGCGGATCGCGCCCATTTTGAGGCTGTCCAGGAAGGCATGACCCTGGCTGTCGCCGACGATCAGCTCGGTCGAGCCGCCGCCGATGTCCATGAACAGGGCGCGCTTCCCCACCGGCAGATCAATGCCGCTGACGACGCCGAGGTAGATCAGCCGCGCTTCTTCCTGACCCGAAATGATGCGGACGTCGAGGTCGGCCAGGTCCCGGACGCGCTTGACGAACTCATGCCCGTTGTCGGCCTCACGGACGGCGGCGGTAGCCAGCGCGACGATCTCTCCGGCCCCAAACCCGCGCGCGACTTCGGCAAAGCGGGCGCAGACCAGCGCGCCGCGCGCAATGGCTTCTTCGGTCAGCGAATGCCCCCCGCCGTCTGCCTCGTCCTTGCCCTTCTTGGACTTCGCCGGGACCTGATCGAACTCGCCCTCCCCCAGCCGGACGACCTGCTTTTGGGATGCCAGCGTGGTCCAGGTCTGGTTGGGCTTGACCTCCACCACGGCCAGCCGAACGGAGTTGGTGCCGATGTCCATGGCGGCAAAGGTGCGCATAGCCTCTAGCATACCCCATGCGCGGGGGCGGGGTCAAGAAGTCTTCCCGGCCTTGAAAGGCCGGGCTACTCTGAGTGGAAGTGCCTCCGGCACTAAAGACGGGCATCCGTTAGCCTTCCCTCAGTCGCGGAGCGACTTCCATTGGGGGTAGCCCGGCCTTTCAAGGCCGGGTGAAACGGCGCGGGTTACGGCCCCGCTGTAAACAGCGGGTTGATCGTCTCGTAATACAGGTCCGCCGTGCCGTTGCGGGTGCTGTTCCAGAACAGCCAGACCTTGTGCGGGTGGCTCAGGTCAGGCGGCGTTGTTGTGATCGAGTTGTTGTAAGCATCCGTATCCAGGAACGCCGAGACGTTGTTCTCGTTGACCACTTGGGCGATCGGCAGGAGAGTATCCGTGATGGCGCTCAAACCCGTGGGGGTGTCGGTCGGCGGGGGGGACCCGCCGGTATGTTCCTCATCCTGCCACTGGATCGTGTGGAGTGTGTCCGAAGCCGTCGTTATGTTGTTGCCTTGCGTGTTAGTCGCTGTAACCGTATTCGCCGGCGCATAGGTCACGGTCGCGGTCTGACCTTCCGTTATCGTTCCATTGGCGTCAATGGGGAAATAGATCCGGCCACGCGCATAGTCCACGTCTACATACGGCGTGACATCCGTGCCGTTGACTATGACCGACTTGAGCAGAAGCGTGGCCGGGTTGCCCGCCGACGGAATGCTGATGCCGATGGGGCTGGGCAGGAACAGCGTCAGCCGCTGCGTTTTGTAGTAGAGGCTCGCCGAGGGTGTGGCCCCGCCCGCGCCGGACTTGCGCCAGACGTACCAGCGGCGGTCGGCCTTGACTCCGTTCACGAGGTACGGAGCCGCCGCATTCAACTTGTAGTTGCCGTCCAGGAACGTCACCGGGCCGATGTCGGCGCGCGAGTCGCTCGTGATGCGCCGGGCGAGCGGGCTGAAGAAGGCCGTCACCGTCGCGCTGGGCGTGGCGGTGAAGCGGACACGGCCCGTCGCCAAGTCCACATAAGCCGTCACCGTTCCGGTCGGCGCGGTGTTCGCGAAGGCATAGATGGTCGTCGGGGCGCTGCTGATGACGCGGTTCTGGATGCCTGTCAGCACCAGCAGGCCGCTGGCCTTGTCGAAGACAGCCCGGCTGAACAGCGGCGCCACTGGGTTCTTGGTCGTGTCGTACAGGATCGGTGTCCCGTTCACGAACAGGTTGAGCTGGCTCGTCCGCGACCAGGCCACGTCCCGCGCCTGATACCAGCCGCCGGGCTGGCCCGTCGCCGCCAAGATTTCCGTAACAGCGGGATAGGGAACCAGATCGAGCAGCGATGCGGTCTTGGCATCCGGCTGGTAGCGGCTCTGGTACAGGTCCACGTTGCCGTCGGGTGCGGTGCCGCTGTAAGTCACCTCGATGGTCGCCTCTAGCTGCGGTGTCCCGTTGACGAGGACGTTCCCGTACACGAGCAGTGGCGCAGGGTCGGCCACCGCCGTCAGCCCCGCCGGGATCGGTAGCAGGCCCGTCGTCGAGGGCGTCTTGGAACCGGCAGCCGGCGCCCAGGCTTTGCTGGTCGGGTCCTGCGAGTTGTAGTAGATGGCCGTCCGCCCGCGCGTCGTGGCTGTCCAGAAGGCCCACAGATTCGGGGTCGTGTTGGAAAAGGCCGTGTTCGTAGACAGGCCCTTGACGCCGTACTTGACCTGAGAAGGATCACTGGTTATGGGCTGGGCCGTCCCTAGCGCGCCGGTGTTTGCCGTCACCGGATAGTAAAGCAGAGTGTTCTGGTACGACGCGGTGAGCGGCGGCGCTTGAACATTGACCGCGAACGCCCCGACCATGCCCCCGTTCTGCGCGATGGTCAAGCCGCTGTTGGTGCCGGCGTTCGACGCCAGGGCGGGCACGAGCGCCCTGTTAGGGGCAGTGCCTGTGTATCCGCCCGTATCACTGGCGAGTGAAGTCCACCACTGCGGGACGTAGTTCGCGGGTGCCAACGGGTCTACCGGCAGGAACGCGATGTTCCCGTTGGCGTCCTTGACCATCGGCACGAGCGCCTGGTAGATGTTGAACTGAGCATTCAATCCTGTCCCGCGCCCACTCGTCCAGTAGACCGCTAGGTTGCCGCTGGTCGAGTCGCGGTAGGCGGCCGGCGCGAAGTCCGGGACTGCTGGCGGGGGCGTATAGGGTGGCGTGTTGTTAGGCAAAGGGGGCTGGTCAACCATCGGCACCGCACCGAAGGTCGAGCCGTCCGTCATGCGGTCCTCGACGACCTTGACGTTCAGCACGGTCGCGGTGGGAGTGCTGTTCGGCATAAGGCTGACGGCGGGGTTGGGTGCGCCGGTCGCGTCAAAGCCGCCTTGTGTGCTCAGAATAGTATCAGGCAGCGGATTATTGGGGTTCGGCGTCCCAATGCCGCCGACGGCGCCGCCGTACCGCGGCGGGAAGATCAGGCGGGTTAAACCCGAGAACGCCCCCTGCAATGCATACGGCCCTTGTTTAACGCTTCCGGGATCATTGCCGGCGGCGACATTGGAGTAACCAGTCGGGTCTACGCCCTCGAAGGCTTGAAGCAGACCGTGATAGCTGCCGACCGGCGTCCCGAAGGGGATCGCCGTGCTGACAAACGGCGTCGTCTTAAAGGGCAGGGAAACAGGGGTAGAGCTGCTGTTGTATTGGTATCGGTTAGACGGGTCGGGGTTATGCGTGGGTTTGCCGTCTGGCGTGACATCCAGAGATGCCCCCGGCGTGAAGCCTTCCGGCGAGTCCGGGACGGACAGCGTACTTGGCTGGCCGCTCCCGACCTGCGCCTTATGGAAGGTAGTGCCGGGGTAAATGTTTATCAGCGGTGTGCCGTTACTGGGTGTACCATTGAGAATGTATGGGTTGTGACCGAAGGCTGCGGCCAGATCGGTATCAAGCGAGGACCGAACCAGGAACGGCAACTCCGGGATGCTGCCGAATGTGCCGGAGCGCTGCCCGGTCAGGGCGGCGTTATTATCATAGCCTGGGATGGCCGATGTAGGGTCGAGCGCGTCGGAAATCAGCAACAACGGAGTGAATCTGCTGTTGTAGTTCTGCTTCTGGTCTAGATGGACGTTCAGCAGGTTGACGTTGCCGGTGTTGTGGATCGTCAGCGGCAGGAAATAGCCCTGGAACTTCTGGTTATACGGTTCAAACGTGTGACTTCCGAGTGGATTAGAAGCGCTGACCGGGTCCTCTAGTAGACCGTAGGTGTTAGTCTGAATGCCATAGCTGCCGGTTTGAATGCCGAAGCCGCTGGGGACTGGACCCTCTGCCACCGTCGCGTCGGCCATCTGGATGCCGTAATCCGGCGGAACGCCGGTGTAGACACGGACCTCCCGGAAGGCTGCTCCGTTTCGGTAGAAGCCGTTCCGGTTCGGAACATAGATGCGCCGGGTGGTGACGTAGCCCATCGGGAAGGTGTTGTTCGCGTTCGTGGTCAGGTCGGCCGGCGAGATTTGCCCTGAAAGGTCATAGTTGGAGCTGGTCGGGCTGACGGGCTGATTCGGGAACTTCGGGAGTTCCCGGTAAAGCTGCTGGTTGGCAGGCTGGAAGCGCAGGACGCTGACGTGGAACTGAACCGGGTTGGCGTAGACCGTCCGAGTTCGGACGACATCGGTGTTGGTTCCTGCGCTGCTGGTTCCCGCAACCGCGCGCGTGAGATTGGCCTGGCCCAAAGTCATGTCCGCCGCGCCCCCGTTGTACGGGTGCAGGATGACGGAGATGTTCGATGGGCTGATGTTGGGGTAGTCTTGGCTGGAGTTCGTGCTGCCGTTCAGGAACGAGCCGACCGGCGGCGCCGTCTCCCAGGGCAGGAAGTTGACGACTGAGTCGTGCCCGGTGGCATTGGCCGTGTTGTCGTTCCAGTACAGGCCCGCGTCGCCGCCGCCGGAGGTCGTGTTCGCCTTCGCCCGGAGGCCCTGCGCGATCAGGCCGAGGGCGCTGCGGTCGCCGAGGTCCAGCGCATAGGGCGCGAACGTGCTGCCGAAGTTCGCGATCGGCAGGCTGCCCGGAGGGAGGCCGGTCGGCACTTTGAGGCCGTCGTTGGTATTGAAGTTGACTGAGCCGGACGGTGGCATCGCCTGCGCCGTCGCATCCGCGTTGTCGCCGCTGTCGTTGTGCCGGATCAGGCCCGTGGCCGTGACCACGACATTGGGGATGGTGGGCGGGAAGAACGCCGCGTTGGCGGGATCATTGAGCGGCTTGATCGGGTTAATGACGCCGCCGCCGCCGGCGCTGGAGGGTGGGGGCGCCTGCGGGATCTCGTTGCCGTTCGCCAGGGCCTTCAGATCGTAAGGGTCATTGCTGATGGTCCCAGTCGTGTTGACGATGCCCCGGAAGGGACCCAGCGTGTCCCCTATCGGCAGGGCCGCGCCGTTGTTCTTGCCGAACAGGTCTGTCCCGCCGCCGCGAACCGCCAGCGGGTTCAGGATGCCGAACGTCGGCTGGTCCACCGGCGGAACCGGGCTGAGGACGTAGACGGGTGCAGCAGCGGTTCCCGTATTCCGGGTGACTTCGTTGCCGTTCGAGATGAAGGCGACCAGCTTCGTGGTGCGGTTTTTATCAGACCACTGCCCGTTAGTAAATTGCCAGACTTCCACCGTCTGGGTCGCGTTGAGAACGCGGCGGCGGGAGCCGGGCGTGTTCAGGCGCTCGGAGCCGTCCGCGATGGTATAGGTATAGGCGCCGATGTACTGTTTACCGTACTTATCTCGCAGGACATTGATAGTGTCTGTGTCGGCCCGCTGGATGAAGCCGTTGGGCAGCGGGCTGTTGTTCCCAGGAACCGTGATCAGGACAGGCGGGATCACGGCGTGGTCGGCTGGGGTGACGGCGGCGCCATTGGCGCCCTGCATGGCGTCCGATAGATCGAACTCAAGCGCCCCACCCTGCGCGTAGCCGATGGTGCCTTCGACCGGCGTTGTTTGGTTCGATTGGTCATAGACGATCTTCGTCAGATCCGTTCCCGGCGGGACGGCGTTGGCGAAGCGGATGTAGACGTTCTGGCCCCACTCGTACACGGGCAGGGGCGCGGTTTTCCCGATCGGGAGCCTGTCGCTGAAGTTGGTGCTCTTCTTGTGGCTCTCGTCCACCAGGTACGCTTGCAGCGGCGCGGACAGGTCCGGGGCGTCGGGCGGGTTCGGCCCCGGCGGATTGATCGCGTTGAGGGCATCAATCGGGATGCCAATGTCGGCGGCATCGATCGGCGTGAGAGCTTTGCAAAGCCCGTCGTTGCTGTCGCCGACATAGACCCAGTCCGTCATGATCGGCCCTGTGGCGCCCGGCAGCAGGTCCGTGGTCTCGGTCGCGGAGACCGTCGGCGAGGAGAACGGCCCGTAGGTCGTGTACGTTTTGTTCAAGCGGATGAGCGGGAAGTTCTGGCCGCCGAGGGGGCTCGAAACGGGCGTGGCGCTGTAGTCGTAGAACGTGCTGCCGCCGGTGAGGAAGACCGAGCCTCCGTTGCCGCCCTGGGCCGAGGCGTTGGTAATCAAGGCCGGCGACGACTGGAAGAACGTGCCGACCGGCGACGCCTCCCGGTAGATCAGGCGCTGTGTGTCGTCGCCGCCGTCCACGTCAATGGCATACAAGGCCGTATCGTCTACGCCCCGCGTGGCGACGTAAAGCATCGGGACGGACTGACCCTTGATGCCGTTGGCGCCGTTATTGATCGCGTCGGTCGGGGCATAGGCGCTGCCGTCCCCATTGGTAATCGTCTTGGGGAACTGGACGAAGCCCATTGCGGGTGTCGCGTGCAGGAACGCGCCCATCGGCGGGGACGGCTCGACGACGGTGTCGTTGGCGGCGTTGTTGGGGTCGTTCGCGGCCGGGAAGGCCCAGACGCCCCTCGTGGAGTTTGTCGTCGTGCCGACCGAGCCGTCGAGGTTGACGGCCCAGATTCGGCCCGTCTGCGCCTCGTCGGGCCGCGTGGCGGCTTTTCTCCCGGCCGTGGTCGTTTCCAGGCCGCTGTTGGCCGCGAAGTAGATGCGGGTCTGCCGGGCCGTGTTCGTCTCGTGCGTGATGCCGTTGAAGTTGGTCGCATTGGTGAAGACGACAGGCGAGCCGGTGAGGTTGCCGAGCGCAGGGCGCGGCCTTTTGTCGCTGCTCTGCCCCTGGTTGTTCTTGGTGACGTCCGTGTCCGTCCGGTCGTAAGCGTCCGGGAACGCCCAGTCGGTCGCGTCCCCGGTGTTGATCTGCGGGCGCTGGCCGATGTTGTAGTTGAACGAGCCGGGGGCGCCGGCTGCCGTGCTCGGGTCGCTCCGGCCGTTGTTGCCCGCCGGGCCGTACAGGCCGTTCAGGGCATACAGCCGCCCGATGTTGGACGTGGCTTCCATCTCATGCGCGGAGCCGATGTAGACGGTTGGCGCATAGGTGTTTGTTGTCGTCGTGGCGCCGCCTGCCAGGGTGACCGATGTCACCGTCGTGGCGATGTAAAGCGCGGGCGCGGACTCGATATCGGCGAACGAAGGGTTGTCGGGCGAGTTCGGGTCCGCGCCGCGCAGGGTGAACCACCACTTCGGCTGGGGGGTCGGGGCAAATCCATCGCCCGGAACAAACTGCGGGTCCGGCGTCGTTCCGTCCGCGAGGAACTTAAAGTGGCCGGCGCTGGGCCGAACGTCCAGGCTCCCGTTGAACTTCTCGCCGGACGCATCGAAAGCCGCCCGAGTGTCCCCGCCGGTGGCGACGCCCAGCGCGTCCAGCGCGTACAGGACGCCGTTGCTGTTGCCGACATACACGGTGGCATTCGAGGGCGGCGCGCCGTTGAAGGCCGGGATGCTGCCCGATGCGTCCGGGGCGGTGGGCACGTTCGGGTCCACGAAGACCGTCGGCGAGGCGGTGTTGAAGGCGGCGGGGACCGGCAGGTCGGAACTCACGTCGAACGCGAACTGCGGCTTGACCGCGCCGGCGTTCGCCCCGAAGACATACTTAGGCAGATTCGGGTCGGGCCGGTAAATCCAGTATTCGGATGTCGTCCCGACGTGCGGGTTCAACGGGTCGAAGGCGGGCGCGGTCGTGCCGTAGGAGGGCTGTAGGCCATAGATTGGCTGGCCGCTGGCCGGGTCAATGGCCTTGGCGTTGCTGGTGCCATCCCCGTTGCCGATGGCGTCCAGGCAGTAGACGAGGCCGTTGTTGTCGCCGACGATCACGACCAGCTTGTTGGCATAGACCGCCGCAGGCGTACCGCCGGGGCCGGCGGGCGTGACCAGGACATTGATCCTGGCGACAGCCGGCGAGGAGTAGACCGGGGCGGACCCGGCATTAGGCGTGTTGGGCGTCTCAAAGCGCCAGACGACGTCGCCGTTGAAGCCGTCCACGCAGTAGATCGCGCCCTGCCCGTTGCCCGTCGTCAGGCTCACCGAGTCGGCCACGACATAGGTGGTCGGGGCCGTCGGTATGGTGTTCGTGCCGATAAAATTGAACAGGTTGACATTGATCTTCTGGCCGGGCGTCAGTGCCAGCGCCCCGGTGGGCAGCGTGGCGATGAGGTCCGTGCCGAACGTCTTCTGGCTGATCGTGACCGGTTTGCCGAGGCCGAGGATGGCGCCGGTGGTGGCATCCGTGACGGTGTAGATCGTCCGCCCCAGCCGATTCTCGGTTGGACTGAGCAGCTGCCCCGCCTGCGGTATCCGAGGGATGTGGACGTTGATGAAGTAGCCATTCGCGCTGGCCGTTGTAGGCGTCGTCAGCGTCCAGGAGGCTACAGGCTGGGTCGTAGCGGCGCTCGACACAGTGTAGCGCCGATACTCGCCATTGGTTGCGCTGACGTCGCTGACTTGGCCTCCGCCGGTGGTAGTAAACCCGGTCTGGCTGTCGTCCAGCGTCACCGACCGGGTGAGAACAGGTTCCCGGCGGCCAAAGTAGACGAGCTGCCGAATGCGATGGCGCGCGTCAGCAGCATGAACCGGATAGACACGGCCGGGGTCGTTCGCGTCCGTGGCCCCGCTCCGCAGGATGGGCGCACCCGACGCCGGGTCGGTGTCCGGGGGTGCATTCTGCTGGGCCGGGGTCGTCCCAACGGCCGGCGCCGTGGGCCGCGACCTGCCCCAGTACTTGGCCCGCTTGAAATCTTCCGGGTAGGACTCGTAGTTGATCGCGGTCGGCGTGGATTGAACGTCCCCGACCGCGACTTGCAGCCTCATCGAGTCCGCGACGATGTAGTAAGGATTCTTCGGGTCGTTGTTGAGTCCGGTAGTGACGTTCCGCGGGAGCGTAACCGTCACACTGCCGCCCGCGACGACCTGGAAGGGGCCGGCCAGGAACTCGTTCGCGTTGGCATCCGTCTGGCTGATGGTGGCGTTGCCGCTGAAAGTAATCACGCCGCCGGCGTCCCGCACGACAATGAAGTAGGTCACGTTTGTGCTGCGCGGCTCAACATTGTTGTTGATGTCGGGAAGATCGTTGGGCAGGTTGACGTTGACGGTGTAGCTGCCCGCCACCGGCTCCACGAGCTGCCAGGTCGCCGTGCCGTCCGTGCCGGACGGCAGGCGCAGGTACTCGCCATGGGTCGCGGTCCCGGCGGCGGGGCTGGCAATGGAGCCGTTCGCCCCATCCACCGTCACTTGTTGCCAGCCGCTCGTCGCCGTGAAGCCGGCTGTCGCCGGGGGGCCGCTGGTGGGCGCGGTCGTGTCACTGTCATCCTCCGTCTGGAGGCCAGCCCCTCGCGGGACATAATCAAAGGGGGCGTTCCAGAAACCGGGAGGATCCTGCCCGTCGGCAAAGTGCTCGGGATAGTGGACTCCTGCCGTGGTCGGCGGATTGTTCGGGTCGTAGTTGCCGAGCAGGTAGCTGGGAATCTGTGTCGGGACACCACCGATCAGCCCCGACGGAGTCCCCTGAAGCCGACTGTCCAGGAACAGCGACGGGACGCCTGTGGGGGGTGGGTCCTGCGCGCCGCCGTTATGGAACAGGGGCGATTGATACGGGGTCGGGACGGTCGGCGAGGCCGGCAAAGGCCCCTGCGCCGCTGCGCCGCGCGCGAGGCCCAGCCCGGCGAGGGCGGCGCACAGCATCGCCGCCGCGCGCCGCGCCAGTTGAGGAAGAGTGAGAGTGTTATTTTTCACGCTGTTACTGCGATCCATGGAGGTCATACCTTAGTTCAGTTCGCGGAGGCCCTGTGGGGGCGAGCACAAGGTTCGCCCCTACGCCTCTATCAGAAGCCCCGCAAGCATTTTATGAAGGGGCGGCCCATCCGCATAGATCCGCCCTTCAGGACGGGGTCTCGTCCGGGCCTACTGCGTCGTCCGCATCGCGGACGTCGGCTGCGTCAGCGGGGTGGTCCCGACGGGCCGGCTCAGGGTCACCGCCCCGGCGAAGCCGCCAACGGGGTCTACGCTGACGCCGCCGCTGTTGTCCGTGCTGACGTCCACCTCGAAGACTTCGCCGCCGATCTTGTACGGCAGCGCGTTCCCCGTGACCGATGGGGGCGTGCCTAGCTCTCCCTGGCTGAACGACTGCGTGATAAGATACCGATCAATGTGATTGATTCCCGGTCGGTTTGTCTCATCATTGTTGAGCCGCTGAACGCAGGTCGGCACGAACGGGATGGCCTGGCGATTCATGACAAATCCCGTAGGCACCGGCACACCGTTGATCGGCACGGTCATCCCCCGATAAGCCGTCTGCGTGAACGCGAGGCCGTAGGAAACCAGGGGCGTCGTCGCCCCGGTGTAAACCAGTTCGAATGCCCCGTTGTCGTCGGCATACAGGAAGCTGTACTTGTACAACTTCGGGTCAGTCGGTGGGTCCTGCGGCGGCGCGAAGACGTGCAGGAAGCGCGGGTTGCGGACCGGGAAGGGCTGCACCACTGTTTTCCCCGCTGTCGTGAGCGGCGCCGTGAAACCCGTCGCCACATACTGGAGGTCATTGGCCGTCGCGCTGGTGATGGCGCTGAAGGCAACCGGCGTGGGCGGACGGTTGAAGGCCACAATGCTGCCGCCGGGCGCGTCGGCGCTGGCAGCGGCAAGCTGCCCCCCTGTAGGCTGGGCGATGCGCGTGTTGGTAACGAGGGCGAATACTCTGATGGTATCCGTCGCCGGTGGCGGCGACGCGGTTGGAATGTCCAGGTAGGATGCGCCCGCATAGTGATAGTGGCGGCCATATTTATCGCCGGTGTGAGTAACCCAGGTCAGCAGATGGTCGTGGGTCACGGAGCCGGGGGCGCCGGGCGCGGCGACGTTTGCCGGAGTGTTGGTGTCGAAGTACAGGATGTTTCCCGCTCCGTCGAGCGTATCGGTCACTTCGACGATGCGGTCGTTTCCGCTATCGGCAACGAGGTAGTGGTTGAGCCTTCCCACTGCGGGTTTTCCACTGACAGGGTCTGTGTAGTTAAAGTTCTCTGTACGCACCTCGACGCTGGACGGCTGGCTCAACGTCATGGGCTGCCCCGGCGCCATGAGGCCGCTGGGATCGTAGAAGCGGGTCATCTCCCACAGGACGTTGCCCGCGCGGTCGAAGCGGACGCAGCGGTTGTTGCCCGTGTCGGCGACCAGGTAGTCGTTCGGGGCGAACTGCGCCAGGGCGGACGGATGGGCGAAGTCCACCTTTGTCTTGACCCCGTTCCCCGTGTCGCGCGTGGTGGCGTCTGCGGACCAGACGGCGTTGCCGTCGGCGTCCACTTCCAGGATGCGGTTGTTGTCTGCGATCAGCGTGAGCTGCTGGTTGAATGCGGCGATGCCCTTCGAGCCGTTGACCACCATCGCCCCGCCGCCCGCGCTGGGCGCGGCGCTGACGGTCCCGATGTCCAGGGGCTTGCCCAGCGCCCCGGTGCCGAGCGGAGTCGCTTGAACGGTCACGGCGGCCAGCTTCCCGATCCCGACGGTCGGGGCGGATGGCAGCTTGTAGAGCGTGTTGTACAGCACCGCAGGGTTGCCGTTCGGGTTGCCGCTGTCGCACAGGAAGAGGGTGCTGCCGGCCTTGCTCAGACCGGAAATCGTGCCGTTGACCGCGAACGTCGTGTACCACGCCATGTTAGTGTGGAAGTACATCCAGGTCGCCGATTGGCCGGACTGCGGGTTAGGCACAGCGACAAAGGGCTGCGGCTCGGTCAAGTTGCCGTTGATCCGCCGAATCCCCCTGCCGAGGCCGAAGTTAAAGATCGAGACGTGGTTACCGGCCGCAGTCATCTGCCCACTGCGCGCCGCGCCGGGCACGGAAGTCGGCAGGGAAACGATGCTGTTTTGCGTGGGTGTTCCCCCTGTTATAAACTCATCGTTCTGGTAATAGGCGGCATTCTTCGCCTCGAATGTGGTGTTGCGGGTCAGTACGGGTGGTGGGGAGGAATTGAGTGTCTCCGCCTCCGCCGTGACTTCCTGATTGGCGTTGAAGCACAGCACAGCAGCCACTGTTGCCGCCCGATTCTGCGCGGCGACGTAGACATTGCCTTGTCCGTCCACAACAGGTGCGCCGACGAAGTGGAAGCCCAAGAGGTTATTGGTAGCGCCATTCGGGTTCGTGGTCGTGCTGTTATAGTTCACGTTGTCGGCATCAACATTGTTCCAAGCAACGCCGTTGGGGTCTACAGCGCTGGGATCGTTAGCTATCGGCAGGCGGAAGCGGAACTTCAGCCGGACGCTCCGCTGCTGGATGTCGTCGTGGACGCCGAACAGGTAGCTATTGGTTCCGTCGTTGACGGTGTAGTAGTAGTCGCCTTTGCGGTCAATCGCTGGGGCGGAGAGAACGGCGCCTGTGCCCTGCGTGTTCGCCAGGCTCGTCGCATTGATCTCATGCAGGGTCAGCGTCATGCCGTTGCTCGGTCCGTTGTTGCTCGGCCCAGTGCTCGCGCGGAAGTCTATGTCCCAGTCGCCGGAGTAAGCGCCTGCATCGGTGAGACCCGCGGGAGCAGAGAACACCGGGTCCTGACCGGCATTGACAGGAAAAATGTTATTGCCGAAGGCATCATACGACTTGGCCGGCGGGGTCGAGGCCGTGTCCACGAACAAGTTGTTGAACGGGGTGTACCGGGTATTCCGGTTGACATTGTAGCCCAGGAACTGGCCGTTGGCGGAATAGCCGACCAGCGGGTCGTTGCGCGCGCCCAGCAGGACCGTGTTCATGTTCTGCGAAGTCGGGACGTAGGCGACGATGGTGTTAGCATCCGTGCCGCTCGCCAGCACGCCGACGGCAGGCGCGGCGGTGACGTATTCCGGGTTGCTGCTGTTGTTGTTCGGGTTCGCATTCGCCGGGTTCACGGGGATGCGAACGCCGGTCATCCCGTTGTTCGTACCGGCGCTGCCAGCGTCATTGAGACTGTATATGTACATATCGCCGTTCGGTTGCCCGGCGTAGATACGACCATCATAATACGTCGGCGCGGGAGCGTTGACGACAACACTGCCCTGAGGATACGTTCCTGCCGAGCCGTTTGCAGGGGCCGGCGGCGTCAGAGTCTTGACTAACACTCCTGTAATCGCATTAAGCTGAAGAACACTGCCGTCGGCCTTCTCCACGAAAACGAAGGTGCTGCCGTTGTAGGTCCCGACCGTCGGCGCGGAAGCGCTTGCGCCGACAGAAGCGTGCCAAACCTCGTCGTAAGGCTTCGGGGCCAGCGGGTCGCCAAAGTCGGCAACGCCGTCGTCGGCGGATGCTCCAGCGGTCAGATACTCATCGGGGATAGCGTCAAAAGCGCGGAGGATGCCCAGCGCATCCGTCACAAACACATAGTTGCCCCACACGGCGGCGCCGGGCGGAGGCGTCGCGCCTGCCAATTGATTGTTCGGGGGCGACAGGCTCGGATCGGGATAGGACCAGGCGGCGGTGTAGGACGCCGAGCTGGGGCCTGCCGCGTTCTGATGGCTGGTCTTGTTCTCCGTCGGGTGTGCGTCCGCCCAAGAGATCACGTTCGACAGGAACTTGAGGTCCGCCGCCGGCGCCACGGAAGGGCTATAGGAAACCGGCGGCGGCGTGACTGAGTACGGCGCCAGGCCGAAGAACGGCCCGAGTTGAAAAGTCGTGCCCTGGGAAATGCTGACGACCGGGCCGATGTTCAGTGTACTCGTGACGATCTGCCCCCCGCCAAGCTGCGCGGCGGACACGGACGGTAGGCTGGAGTGGTTCAACACCGTACCAAACAAGTTGCTGTAATCGCTGTTGGTCGCTGGCGCTATCGTCCCATAAATGCCGGCAGGGGCAGGCGCCCCCAGCAAGGGAAAGTTGATTGCCGCGATGAAATCATTGGGCGCAAAGAAGTTAGGCTGTGTCAGCAGCGGGTGCAGGTCAAAGCCCCCTGGCGCGGCGGGGGGTGTCAGCGCCATGTCGGTGCCCGTCATCCAGTTCGCGCCGGTGAACAGGAGATGGTTGGCGTCCCCGGCAGTGCCATATTCGACGATGAGCTGCCCGCCGTTGTCCACGAACCGGCGCAGCTTCTCGTTGTCGGAGGGCAGGAAGACCGCCCCTCCCGCCGGAAGGTACAGCACGTCGAACTGCTGAAGCTCATCGGCAGAGGTGTCCCGCAGCGACACTTCCCAATAGGCCGCCATGCGCGGCGTCACGGAGTCGCCGACCTTGTAAGCCGGCGTCCCCGCCGCCCAGCGAGTTGCGGTGGCGGCGCTGACCGTGGTGGCGGCGATGGGGTTGATGAAGCTCCAGCCGACCGGCTTGACGTCCGCGCGCTGGTCCAGCACATAGAACAAGTACGGCGCGGGATCGGGCACCGGATTGGGCGTGTTGGGGGTGTAAAAGGCCGGGTCGGCCGCCGAGCCGACGAACAGGACGCCCGCGTTGATGGTGCGCTGCCGGGCGTTATAGGTGTAGACGGCGGCCTGCCCGGTTCGGGCCGGCGCAAGCCAGAGCAGCGCCGCCGTCAGCGCCGACAGCAGGAAAAGCCACCGCGTGTTGTTCGAACTGCGAGACATAAGGACCCCCTAGCCCCCAATTCTGGGGGGATAGGAAAAAGATGAACTTCGATAAAAATAGAGGGACGCCCCGCCGCCGCTATTGCAACAGCGGCGGCTCACTGCTTTCCCCCGCGAACAGAAGCCCCGTCGAGACGGGCAGCTTGGGCGAGAAGGGCAGCGGGCGGCCATAAGCGTCACTCCGCAGGTAGTGCGGCTGGACGACCGGCGCGGTCGTGCTCCCAAGATTGTACGGATAGCCGGCCTGCGGGTTGTAGATGATCTGAAGGCCGATGGCAGGCTTGCCCCCCGGCTTGTTGTTCGCATCCAGAAGCAGATGCCCCGCCGATTCCAGCGGCGGGCCGTTGGATGTCGTCCCCTGGGAGGCGTAGCCGTGGAACTGTGGAATCCAGCCCCACTTGAGCATCCACGCGGTCTGGTCGGCCACATCCACGGGCTGCGCCTCGGACACGGCCCCGTCAATGATGATCTTCATGTCAATTGGCTGCCCATAGAACGGGAAGTGCGGGTCCGACCCGAACGTCCGCATCCCGTTCAGCGTGGTGGAGGTGACGGTCGGCGCGAAGACGTCCAGTGTGTCCGAAGGGCTGCTGTTGAACCAGGGACCAGGGATGACAAAGAACGAGCCGGTCTGGGCGTACAGGACCGCCTCGATCCGCACATCCATCGGCAGAACCGCCACACGCTCCAACTCCAGGTCCTGCGTGACCGCCGGGTCAGTGGGGGTCGGGTTGCGGCGCGTTTCGAGCAGGCGCGTGTCGCTCTCCACCAGGCTCGACAGCGCGGGGGCGCCGCTCAGGCTGTTATCCGTCAAGGCGCTCAGGCTGAAGTACTGCTGGCCAGCGTTCGGGGCCGCGGCAGCGGAGCCAAAAGACGGACTCCAGAACGGCGTCGTGAAGGGCGCGTTGCCGGCAATGCTCTGGCTCGTGAGCGGGTTCACGATGTCAAAAATGGCCTGGGTTGCAAACTTGCTATCGTCCGGGCGGGCGCTGACGTAGAGGCCGAGAGGACTGTTATACGCACTCGGCGTACCGCCGTTCGGAAGCCCGAAGTTCAGTTCCTGAATGAGCGTCGTCCCGTCCGAGGCTAACGTCACGGCATGGAAATCCGCATCACCGCCGGCTGACGGGGCAGGCGTTCCATCGGGATTTTCTTCCTGCTGGGGTCCGGCCAGGAACTGGGTCGTATTGACGCAGACATAATCATGGGCCAGGACGGTAATGGTCGTGTCCGGGTTGCCTTTCAGCAGGCTACCGTCAATATAGGCCGTCCCGTTCGTCACGATCGTGATATGGCGCGGGTACTTGTCCTCGTTTGTCAAAGATGTATCCGGGTCTTTGGGGTCAGCGCTGGCGACGCCGTGGACGCGGACGTTGCCTTCTGCATAGATCAGCACATCATTGTCTGGGTTCGGCCCCTTGTAGTTCGTCGTATCCTCGGTCGCCGGGTCATTGCTGGCGTTGATGTCGTCGTAAAGCACTGTCTGGGAGCCGAGGCTGCCGGTCGTGCCGTCAGGGTTGGGAAAGACTTCCCCAGGCGACAACTTCAGCCGAATGCCATAGGCGTAGAGGGGCATAGGCTTGTTCTTCCCCGTAGGGAACCGCCCCAGCGTGATGTTGACGCCGGGCGGGTTGTAGAAATCCCCCTTCGTCCAGCCGCCTTTGGTACTCCCGGAGGCTGGCGCAGTGCGGTTCAGCCACTCATCCACCAGCGTGCTGCCGCCGCCGATGGCGGTGCTGTTCTGCTGAATGTCGCTGGGGTTGTTGATGTAGATGCTCTGGCCGTAGCCGTACTGGCCCGACCCGGCTGGATAGGTCTGGGCGTTGCCCTTGTCATCCGTGTAAGCGCGCGGCGGCGAGGTCATGGCAATGGCCTTGTAGCGCGGCAGTTGGGACCCTGAATCCAAAGCGTCTATGCGCGGCGGCTCCAGGCGTCCGATGCTGCGCGGCAGGCCGTTGATGTCGTTCTGCGGCGAGCTGTCGCGGACCAAGCCGCCGAAAGTGTTGAACCCACCGTTAAGGCTGGTGCCGCCGGGGTCATTGCTGGGGACAACAAACAAGTTCATGGTCGGACTGGCCGGAGCCGGAGGCGCAGGGGCCGCCGTCAGCTTCGTCAGGTCGGCCGGGTTGATCTCCACCGAGGCGCGCTGCCCCTTCGTCGCGGTTGAAGCCGTTGTGAAGAGCGGCAGGGACTGGTCATAGCCGTTCATCAGCAGATCGCCCGCGACTTCGAGGCCGTCCTGATACAGCGGCGCGTCTATCCCGGCGTTGTTCAGATAAAAGAGGTTCTTGCCGAAGAAGCGCACAGGCATGTTCGCATGGAACGAGCCGCCGCCGGGCAAGGTCTTGGGAGACGGCAGCGTATCAATCGCCGTCGAGGCCCCCGCCTGCGGGTTGGGAACGACCAGGCCATTGACGACCTTGAACGCATCCGCCGCGCCGTAGGTAGTGAAGACCGGGTAGATCTGGTAGCCGGGGTGCCCGTTCGGGTCCGGTTTACCATTCGCGTCAACCAGGACGGGCGTGTTGGGGCTGGCCGGGTCCGTGATGAAGTCATACGCGCCCGCCGTGGCAATGCCGCCGTCGGTGTCCTGGGCATAGAACCGGCTGGTGACGCCGATGTCGGCGGTGGACGAGCGGTTGTCCGGGTTGGTCTCGAACCGGGCGTAGTCCGTGATGCCGATGGGCTTGTAGGCGACCTGGTACGCCTGCAAGCGGTCCGAGCTGCGGTTGTTGCCGTAGGTGGTCGGGTCCTGCGGGTCAATCACGCCCTCGCGCCCGATGGACTCGATTTTAAGGTACTTGCCTGGCGGGACCGAGACAGAAATCTCCTGCCCGTTGGCGTCGGTTTTGATCACGGGATCATAATACTGGCTGGTCGGCGTGTCCCGGAGCAGGACCGGCGTGTACGTCACCCGCAGCAGGAAGCGCCCCGCGCCGGTGTTGTAGCGCGCGAAGCCTGCTTCCAAGTACTTGGCATCGGGATCGTTCGGGTCGGGCGCTGGCAGTCTGTTCGCGGCCACGGCGGCAGTATACCGGGCTAGCTCACGCGCCTCCGTGGGCGGATTTGCCAGCTTGGTTTGCAGCGGCGGGCGCCAGTCGGCCCCGTCCAGGCTGTTGGACAACTGGGCGTCGGCGAACGTGATCCCGGCGCGGGCGTATTGGTCCGCCGTGACGACGCGGCTGGCGTGGCGGGCGTTGAGGACGTTCCGGGCGACGATGGTGACGAACAGCGCCCCGGCCAGGCCCAGCAGCAGCAGCACCAGCAGGGCGACGACAATGGACTGGCCGCGCTGCCGGGTGCGTGTCTCGCGAATCATTGTTTGAGCTTGATGCATGGTGCTTGAAGGAGCCTTAACCCCGGTTGCTGTTGCCGATCTTGATCTTGGTTTCGGCGGGAATCACCTGCGCGCGGTTGTTGCTGATGTCGTAGATGCGGACGCCGATGCTGACGTCAATCAGGTCGCGTGTCTGATAGTCCACCTTCACCTGCATCGGCAGGTAGGGATCATCAAGAAGCGATTTAGGCGGGTTGGCGGTCGCGCCTGCCGGGTCAGTCCGCGTCATGTTCGCCTGGTAGTCGTAGACGACCGTGATCTGCTGCGAACTGGACGGCAATGTTTTGTCCTGGATCAGCGTCGTGGCGTCTGATGACACCTGAACCGTGTTCAGCGAGTAATCCACAGAGTACTGATTCCCAAGCGGGACCGTTTGACGCGGGTTGTTGCTGTTCTTGTTAAACTCCGTATAAGGCACGACCTGCCCGTGATTCGGGCCTGCCGTCGTGTCCGGCCCGGTCACGCGGATACCACCGGGAGCAATGTGAGCATCTTTGACACCCGTAGTATTGTCAAGCGGCGCGAGGGGTGAATCTTTTATGCTGGCGGGACTGCTGACAGGCTTGGTAAGATCAATGGTTCCTTTGGTCATCCCCTCTGCGGTATCGACCCCACCCAGGTTCCGTGTCGCGGGCGTCGAAGTGTCCAAAACGCCGTAATTCCAGTTCCGCTGGTTGCGATCTGTTGGCCCATTCGGCAGGGACGGCGTCCCGAAGTTCAGCGTACCGGTGTCCGGGTTGACCGTGAGCGGGACGAAGTCCGTGCCGCCCAATTTGTAAGCGCCCGTGCCGGCATCCGTCAGCGGAAAGCCGAGCGAGATGTTGTAGACCAGCGTCCCCGTCGTGTCGCTGCTGTTCATGTGTCTGTATTCCAACAGGTCGCCGGGGTTGATCAAAATGTTGGCGCCGTCGCTGAAGGTCCCGGAGGCAATTTGGGTGTCGTAATACTCCTGCGTCCCGTCGTAATTGCCGGGGTACAGGGTGACATGGTACGGCAGCGCCCACGACCGGCTGGTGGCGGTATAGACGGTCGGGACATAGCCGTAGCCCGATTCACCGGCCAGCGTCGGCAGGCCCTGGCTGTTATAGTCCGAGGTCGTCCCCGGCACGGCGTCACCGCTCACCGTGCCCGGCCGGAACGTGACGCTGGTATTGACGATGGGATAGTAGCCCCCGGCCACTGGGTCGTGGGCGACGCCCGAATGGGCGACGCCGGGGCAGCCGTTCAGCGTACAGGGGCCAGCCCCCTTGTCATAGACCAGCGTGTTATCCGTGTTGTGCGGCAGCAGGATCAGGTCAATGTTCGGGCCGGGGATGACGGGCTTGGCGATGGAGCGCCACTTCTCGACGCGGTTGTTGTGCTGGGCGGCGGAGCCGGGCGTTCCCGTCGTGCCGATGGCATCTTGTGTCCCGTAAGCCCCATGTGCATCGTCCAGCCAGTTCACGTCGGTCGGCTTCACATAGCGAAAGAAATCCGGGTCGTCCATTTCCGGGACGGTCTTCGTATTGCCGTTAGCGTCCGTCTTCGTCACCGTGGCGAACAGCATCGTGTTGGGGCCAAGCTCAGGCTTTCCAGTCTTCGGGTCTATCACTATCTTCCTGGTACTCGGGTCTATCACTGTCACATAAGGCTGGAACTGGGCGCGGTACAGGATATAAGTATTGTCGGTGTTGCTGTTGAATTTTCCTTCGCGCGTGTTGTTATACGGCTGGGAAGGGTCTTTGAGGCCCACCCAATACCGGGTCACGGTCGTTCCTGCGGCCAGCGGAAAGACAAGAGCCGGATCGCTGATGATCGCCGAGCCGTTCTGCGTCGGGCGGTAAGAAATCGGCTCCCCCGTGGTCGGGTCAGTCTGCGTCCCTGGAGTAATGACGTTGCCTTGCGCGTCCGTCTTATCCGGCACGGACACTGCTTTCGGCTGGGCGAAGTCCAGTTTGCAGGCGTAAGCATGGGCGATGGTGGACTTGTAGTTGCCGGTCGCGTCCAGGCCCGGTATCTCCAAGTCCAAAAAGTTCGTGTAGCGGTCATCGCCGGATACAACCGGGTTCGTGGTGACGAACGGGTGGCTGGTGCCGTCGAAAACGAACAGGGCGCTGCCGAGTTCCCGCGTCAGGCGCTCCCGCGTGGACCGGGCGGCGTCTTGGGCCGCCGTGACGATCTGCGCCTGCTGCGTGTAGCGGATGGCGCTGACGAGCGGGACGAGCAGCAGGCCGAACAAGACGGCGGTCAGGGCGATGACGATGATCAGCTCGATGAGCGTGAAGGCCCGGCATCGCGGCGCTCCCAAAGACGAACGAACAGCTTGGTTCATGGGGTGTTTCATGTTACTGCGCCCGGTTCAAGAGGGTGTCCACGCTATGCACCTTCCAGCGGTCACGCTCTTTCCAGGCCACGATGGACCGCACGGACAGGCCGCGCACGGCGGTGACGGTGACACTACCCTGTGATATGTTGGAAACGTCGGCGGGGCCGCCGGTCAGCGTCGAGGCCGTGAGGTCAACGGCGACGTAGCTGCTTGTTCCGAGCGGCATGACCGTGGGCTGAATGGCGATCGTGCCGGCGAACGTCTTTAATTGGGCGGCAGCTCCTGAGCCGACCACATAGGTGCCGTCAATCTCCACCGACTTGCCGGCGTCTGACCGTGGAAAGTAAAGGAGATTCCGGGTTGCGTCGAAGGCATACTGACCGGGCAGAAGCATCGGGTCCGCACCGCCCGCCGCCGTGTTGGGACTCAGGGTGTAGTAGCTCGGCGCCTTCTGCACGGCCACAGTCCAGTCTGCATCGCCCATGTAAAAGAGGCGGACGCGATGGGTGCGTGGATTGGTGTTGTTCACGTTGTCCGCGAAGGAATTAGATTGAAAGGTCACGCGGCCTGTAGAGAAACTGACGTTGATAAGATCATATGGTGGTTGGAGCTTAGTGCCGTTCAGGTCCTCGTCCCATATATTGCCTTCAGTGGCTGTCGGGTCTGGAATCGGCTGGGCAGGGCCGACGGCTTTGCCCGTGTCTAAGTCCAGAGCAATCATGCTAAGGAAACTGTTCGGGATCAGGCCGGTGTAGATCGAGTTATCCGGGTTGTTGTCCCCCGCCCTCTTCAGGTTTTTGAGGGTCAGACGAGTCACGGCGGTATCCGTACCCGTGAGGGCGGGCACATCCCGGTCTTCGTGCAGCACCTTCCAGCTATAGGTCACATAGGAAATCCGCGCTTTCAGCGCGCTGACGCCGGAGCCACCGGCGGCCAGCGGGTTGAAGGCGATGGCCCCGATATTCGCCAGGGAGTTGCCGCCGGTATCCATAATATTAGATGAAGTCAACGTGAACTCGTAAGGGTCGGCGCTAAAGGAGGTGTTATCCAAAACGCCCTTGAAAGCCCGGTACAGCATCACGCCCTTCCACGGCAGCGGCGGTGTGACTAGCGATGAATCGGTATTATATTTATACGTCTTCCCTGCCGCGTCGGTATTATTGCCGGCGGGATCGAACCAGCCGCCGTTGTAATACTTCTGCGAGTCGGCGTAGAAAGGTGGGTGCGATCCAAAACTAATGTCGTGCGGGTCATCCATCACCGGGGGGCCGTCATTGCCGGAATGCGGGATCTTGAACCCCAGGGTATACACCTTGTCGGTTTTCGTGTTAGGATCGGTGGCGACAACCATCAGCACGAAAGGTTGGTCGTACTTCTGGGCATATGGGATGGCGACCTTGCCGTTGGTGTAATCTACCAGGAGCCGCTGCTGGCCGGGAAAGATCGTCACCTGAGGGTAATCCGGGGTCGCTCCTAAAGCATCGTTGAAGTTGCCGGAAAGTGCCTGCCAATACGGGCTGTTGATCGAAAGGTACTTTGGCAACTGCATGGCCGTCACCACGACGGGCATCACAATTGGGCCGTAGTTGACGACGTAGACCGACTGCCGGGTCGCGCCGGAGGCGGCGGGAACGGTGATCGTCTCGTTGTTGATGACGCGCGCTTTGTCCAGTATCTTGGAGTAGTCCGCCTCCACATTGGGGTTGAAGTCGGGATCGTAATTGGCATCCGATGCCACCGCAGGTGTCAAGTCATTCGTCTGGGACACCGGCAGGATGGACTCCGGCAGCCCGGTCGTGTTCTGTGCCTGCGTCTGCACGGCCGCCTGGCCCAAGCTGTCGGCCAGGGCGGCATTGCCCACGCTGGTAATCGAGAAAAAGCCGCTCGGGTACAGGCGCACGATGATGAGGATGCCCAGCACCAGAAGCACCAGGACGACCAGGATCTCAATCAGCGAGACGCCGCGCCGCGCCCGTTTGCGTGTATTCCCCATAACGAAGTGGCTGTCTTTCTTGGACTGCACGAGTAAAAACCTTGTGACCCCCGGCGACTACTGCTGCGGGTATCGCCAGTAAGTGGGCTGGCCTTCAACATCTACGCCTTCCTTGACCTGGAAGTCCTCGGCCCGCAGCTTTTTGACCGCGCCGCTTTGGAACATCAGCAGCACCTTGTCGGCATTCTGGACGTGGTACGAGGTCATGGTAACGACGGTATCGGCGGGCGGGTTCTGCCACCGCAACTGCCGCTTGTAATCAGCGTCGTTAGTGTTCACGTGCTCATCGCAGTAGGCAGCACCACCCTGGGGGCAAACTGTTCCCTCGCGCGCCAGTTGGTAACGGGGATAAAATACAGTAGCGTCCACCTGATTGCCTGCGGTTACTTTTGGGCCGCTGTCATAGGCATCAAGTTTATAGAAAGTGCGGTATGTCGGCACGACCTTTCCCGCCGCAGCGCCGGGACAACCGGAAGCGGAGCCACCAGTTGCGGAACTACCCCTCAGAAGCGAATCGACCATACCGTTACAAGGTGCAACCACGTTGACGTCGAGCGCAGCCGTAGCTTGACTCGCAGGCGGAGCGTTCGCGTCGAGAGTGTTGTTCGGGTCCGTGAACTCATTGGGGTCTTTAATATACGCTGGATAAAGACCAGGGAAGTAGTTAGCTGGGTTGCGACTAGCGAGTATAGTGAGATCCGGCTGGTTTGAGTTGATATCCGCTTGATGATCCGCTGTCACCTGCGCCAACGCCTGCGACATAGGCACGACCGCCGCGCTCGAATTGCCCCCCTGATGATAAACGTAGCCGAACAGCACGTCTGGGTACTTGTGGTTGTCCAGCTTGAACTGCTCCATCTTCTGCTGGATGTCCTTCATGTTGGAGATGGCGACGCCCTGGCGGGAGCCTTCGCGCACCGAGGCGAACACGGGCAGCAGGATCGCCGTGAGAATCGCGATGATGGCGATGACGACGAGCAGTTCGATGAGTGTAAAGGCTTGGTCGGAACGGCTGGAACGGCGGCGCGAGGGTGCCATGATGATGCTCCTGGATCGGATAGGGCGGGCGGACGTTTGGACGCCTCCCGCAACCATAGACAAGCGTAACTGTTGCTTGACGACGGCTTTGGAAAGAATGTTCCCGGTTCGCGAAAATTCTTTACTGATTATTTTACGGGATTTTTTGAGGGCCTGTCAAGGGGCGGAGCGGATCGCCCCCCGGCCCCCAATTCTGGGGGAGTCGGAGAAGAAAGGGGCGGGGCTGTCCCGCCCTGTCCTTGTCCTGTTCCCCCAGAACTGGGGACTAGGGGGCCATCCAGTCTCTAGAAGCCGAACAACCCCGCCGAGGACGCGCCCGCCGAGGCGGCGCCGGGCGCGTTCGCCGCGCCCCAGAATGTCCCGACGTACCAGGTCGCCAGCGCATGGCCGTAGAACAGGGCGAGGAGCGCACCGACTGCCATCGAGGGTCCGAAGGGCATGGGGACGCGCTCACCCAGCCGCCGCCGCTGGCGGACGAGGATGACCATCCCAACCAGCGCGCCGACGGCGATCGCGAAGAGCAGTGAGCCGAGGGCCAGACTCAGGCCGATGTTGGCCCCGATGAGCGCCGCCAGCTTGCCGTCGCCGCTGCCCATGCCGCCGGCATCCTCGTCCGCCTCGATCTCCTCGCCGGTGAAGCCCGCCAGCGGCTCTTTCGCGCCCCAGCGCCTCTCCACCCACCGGCGCACGGGGGGAATCAGCGTGCCCAAGTAATACAAGGCATTGTAGGCCCAGTCTTCGGCGTTGTCGCGTAGGTAACTGCCCGCCGCTTTCCCTGCCGCCATCCGTTTGTCCATCCAGGAAACCAGGATGACGTAGGAGACCAGGCCGATGCAGTAGATCACGGCGGCATAGCCGAACAGGCCGGCCAGCGCGTCCCGGAACGTCCCCGCGACCAGCCCGTGCGCCAGGCCGAGCAGGATGCCCAGCACGCACAAGCCGTCGTCAATGACAAAATGCTCCAGGTCAATGAAGAAGACGCAAATGAGGATGGCCGTGAACAGGCAGTCGAAGACGGCATCGTACCACATCCCGCCGGTCCGCCAGGCGTAGCCGGTGACGAGGGCGAAAAGCAGGCCCGTCAGGGCCTCGATGCCGGGATAGTGCCAGGAGATAGGCGCGTGGCAGTAGCGGCACTTCGTCCGTAGGGCGAGGAACGACAGGATGGGTACCAGATCCAAAGCCCCCAGGCGATGCTCGCACCGGGGGCAGAAGGACCAGGTCGGGGAGGCGATGCTGCCGCCGCGCGGCAGCCGCCAAATGACCACGTTGAGAAAGGAGCCGATGGCGACGCCGTACACGGCGGCCGCGACGAGCCAGAATGTCAACGGCAGACTGTTTATTCGCCCGCGCCCTTTTCCGTGCCGTCACCGCCCGAAAGCGACTGGATCAGGACGATCATCGGCATGAACATGCCCAGGATGATCAGCAGAACGGCGACGCCCAGGAAGCAGATCAGCATCGGCTCGATGGCGACGGCCAGGGCGGCCAGGGCGGCGTCTACCTCGTCCTCGTAGAAGTCGGCGATCTTGGCCAGCATGGCGTCCAGCGAACCGGACTCCTCGCCGATGGAGATCATTTGGACGACCATCGGGGGGAACAGCTTGGACTTGATGAGCGGGTCGCCGATGCGATCTCCCTCCCGGATGCGGGCGCGGGCCTCCATGATGGCGTCCGAGATAACCACGTTCGAGACCGTGCCGGCGACCGTCTCCAGCGCCTGGAGGATGGGCACGCCCGACGTCAGCAGCGTCCCCAGCGTCCGCGAGAAGCGGGCCAGGGCGACCTTATGGTTCAGCTTGCCGAAGACCGGCACCTTCAGTTTGAACTTGTCCCAAACGTGCATCCCGAAGTTGGTTTTGATAAACGCTTTGAAGGCGGTTGAAACCGCGACCACGGTGAAAATGACGAGCAGGAACTTGGGGCCGGTCAGAAAGTCGGAAATCGCCACCAGCCCGAGGGTCAGCGCAGGGAAGTCCGCCTTGCCGTGCGGCAGCATCGTCTCAAACAAACCGAGGAATGTCGGCACGATGAATTTGCACAGGCCGACCACGATCAAGACCGCCGCACTCATAACAATAGTGGGGTAGGTCATGGCCGACTTGATCTTGCGCTTCATCTCGACGTCTTTTTCCAGGAACGTCGAAAGCCGCTGCAAGGTTTCTTCCAGGACGCCGCCGACTTCGCCTGCGCGGACCAACCCGATGAAGAGGTTGGAAAACACGCTGGGATACTTCGCCATGCTTTTGGAAAGCGTTTGGCCCGCCTCGACCTCTTTGAGAACGTCCAGGATGATCCGCTTGAAGCGCGGGTTAGACTGCTGCTGGCTGAGGACATCGAGGCAGCGGACGAGGGAGACGCCCGCATCAATCATGGTCGAAAACTGGCGGCAAAAGATCGAAAGCTCGGTCAGCTTGACCTTCTGCAAGTTCTCGAACCAGTTGCCGCCGGCCTTTTTGGCCTTCGCCGCCTTGATCTCGGAGATGGTGAAGCCCTGCTCGCGCAGGCGCCGGGCAAGGACGTCCGGGTTTTCCGCTTCCGATGTGCCGTTACGCATGGTGCCGGCGGCATCGCGAACGGTATACGCATAAGTTGCCATAGTTAGGTTGCTCCTTGAGAGCGGAACAGAAAACGGTGAGTAGAGGCGGGGTTTCCCCGCCCCCTTCTTCTAATAACGCCATTTGATTGTAAACGGTTCGGCAGGCGCAAAAGTTTTTTCAAAGTTTTTTCGCGGCTCTACCGGCCTGCGGGACGTGGGGCGCCCGGCCGGGCCCCGCCGGCCCCGGCTTCCCCTTCGCCCTGGAGCATCCGCTTCAGTTCTTCCTGGTTCTGCGCGCGGCTCAGGGCCATCTCGAAGGTGATCTTGCCTTCCTGATAAAGATTTCGCAGGCAGAGGTCGGTCGTGATCATGCCGACATTGGCCGAGGTCTGGATGATGGACGTGATCTGCTGGGGCTTCGCTTCCCGGATCAGGTTGCGGATGGCGGCGGTGGCGATCATGATCTCCTGGGCGGCGATGCGGCCCCGGCCCGTTTGTTCCTGGTAGTTCGGCGTCGTCGGCACGAGCTGCTGAGAAATAATTGCCTGGAGGTTGCCCGAAAGCTGCAAGCGCACCTGCTCTTTGGCGCCGTCCGGGAAGCTGTCCACGATGCGGTCCACGGAGGAGGCCGCCGAGTTTGTGTGCAGGGTGCCGAAGACGAGGTGGCCCGTTTCCGCTGCGGAAACCGCAAGCTGCATCGTCTCCTGGTCGCGCATCTCGCCGACGAGGATGACGTCCGGGTCTTCGCGCAGGGACGCCCGCAGGGCGTTCGCGAAACTTTTGGTGTCCATGCCCAGCTCGCGCTGGTTGATGATCGAAAGCCGGTGGTTATGCACGAACTCGATCGGGTCCTCGATCGTGATGATGTGCTCGGACCGATTGACGTTGATGTGGTTGATCATCGCGGCCAGCGTCGTGGACTTGCCCGATCCGGTCGGCCCGGTGACGAGGATCAGCCCGCGCCGCGTGTGGGTCAGCTTTTCCAGGATCGGCGGCATCCCCATGTCTTCCAGCGACGGGATTTTGGTGGGGATCAGCCGCAGCGAAGCCGCTACGCTGCCTTTGTCCTTGAAAATGTTGACGCGGAAGCGGGCCTTCTTCTGGAGCGCGTAGGAGAAGTCCAGCTCCCAGTTGCTTTCGAACTTCTGGATCTGATCGTCGGTCAGGATCGCGTACATCATCTGCTGGATGTCCAGCGGATTCATGTTCTCGTAGGGCGTCGGCTCCAGCGCGCCGTCCACGCGGATGACCGGGGGGATGCCCTGGGCGAGATGCAGGTCCGACCCCTTCTTCGCGATGATCAGATCGAGCAGTTCATCCAGATGGAGGTCCTGAATGGATTTTTTCTGCTGCGGCTTGGCGACCGGGCGCGGCTGAAACTGCGGCACGGCCTGCGGGTTTGTCTGGCCGTTTGCTTGACCGTTCGCCTGCGGGGCCGCCTGCGGCATGGTGGGCGTTCCGACTGGATCTGCCATGATATTACCTCTGTGTCTGCAAGAACTTTCTACTGCGCCAGCACGGTCAACGGACCAGCATTGGCTATTGTGATTGGGTTGCCAGTTTGCGTAGTAGCTCCCGTCAAAAAAATGGCGGTAGCTGTATACAACCCTTTTGACTGAAAAGCAGTCACCTTTGAGGTGCCACTCATCGTTTGGCCTGGCTGAAGTGTCACATCCTCGATGCGGAAGGGACCACCCACAGAAACATTGGCAGGCGGATCGCGGTAAGCTACGTTTCCTGCTGGGTCCTTTCCCTGTAAGGTTGCAGGCGCGTTAGTAGGTGGTTGATCCCCATAAAAAGGAATGTGAAGCTCCACGGCTTGAGTAGTCGTGTTGGTCAGCGTGAGCGTGTATTGAACACTATCACCCAAAGGGACTGTAACAGCGGACTGTGTCAGTGTTCCAGTCAAACCGTTGGAGGCCACAGCCGATGCTGTGAGGGTGGTAGGAGTAGGGATGACGGGAGTAGTCACCGAGCTACTGCCGCCGCCCCCACACCCCACAAGAAACGGAATAACAAGCGCCAACGCACTTAGTCTACGGATGGGCATGATGTAGGGGCAAACCTCGTATTCGCCCCTCTCCTTTGTTTCCTGACTGTTTTTGCCCTAGAAGCCAGCGGTGAAGACGACGCGCATGACTTCATCCGGGGTCGTCATGCCTTCCAGAATCTTCAGCAGGCCGTCTTCGCGCAGTTCCAGCATCCCGTTTGCCTTCGCGGCCTCGCGGATGTCGGCGACGGGGGCGCGGCGGACGACCAGCTCGGCGATCTCCTCGTTCATCGTCATCAGCTCGTACAGGCCCACGCGACCCTTGTACCCCTTGAAGCGGCACTCCTCGCAGCCCTTGCCTTCGTAGAGGGTGACCATGGCGTTCGGGTCGTCGCTCTTGTAGCCGAACTTGCTCAGGAAGCTGCCCGGCACCTGGTAGGGCGCCTTGCAGTTGGAGCAGACCTTGCGGCACAGGCGCTGGGCCATGATCGCCTGCACCGTGGCCGCGATCAGGTAGGTCTCGATGCCCATGTCGGCGAGGCGCATGACGGCGGACGGCGCATCGTTGGTGTGCAGCGTGGACAGGACCAAGTGGCCGGTGAGGGACGCCTCGACGGCGATTTGGGCGGTTTCCAGGTCGCGCATCTCGCCGACCATGATGATGTCCGGGTCTTGCCGCAGGAACGAGCGCAGGGCCGTGGCGAACGTCAGGCCCGCCTTCTTGTTGATCTGCACCTGCGAGACGCCGGACAACTGGTACTCGACCGGGTCCTCGACCGTGATGATGTTCTTCTCGACCGAGTTGATCTTGTGCAGAACCGAGTACAGCGTCGTCGTCTTGCCCGAACCCGTCGGCCCCGTAGTCAGGAACATGCCGTTCGGCTGGGCAACGATCTCTTCCAGCTTGGACTGCACTTCCGGCGTGAAGCCCAGCTTGTTCAGGCCCAGCAGGACGCTGGTCTTGTCCAGGATACGCATGACGATCTTTTCGCCGAACATGGTGGGCAGACACGAGACGCGCATGTCATAGTCCTTGCCCTCATGCCGGACGGGGATGCGTCCGTCCTGCGGCACGCGCCGCTCGGCGATGTTCAGCTCGGCCATGATCTTGAAGCGCGAGATCAGAGCCGCTTGGATGTGCTTCGGCACGGTCATCGTCTCGTTCAAAACGCCGTCAATGCGGTAGCGGATGCGGACGCCTTTGATGCCCGGCTCGATGTGGATATCACTGGCCTTCTCGCGGATCGCCTGCATCATGATGGCATGAGCGATGCGGATAATCGGCGCTTCTTCCGAGATGCTTTCCAGCGCGGCGTCGTCGTCTTCGGCCCCGGCCCCGCCCAGCTCCGTGATCTCGCCCTTGATGGCCTGTTCCAGCTCGCTGGGGCCGCTTTCGGTGATCTGTAGGTCGGGCCGGGGCGTCAGCCCCCTCTCTCCGTCCACGATGATTGCCGGGGCCTGCGAAGGCCCATCCTTGATAACCGCTGGGAAGCCGGCGATCCCATTGCCGCCCACAGGGCCGGTGCCGGGCCGGTTTCCGTTGCCGTTGGCAAAGTTGCCGCTGTAGGCACGGATGATGGCTTCCTCGATCTCGCTCTTGGTGGCGAGGACCGAAGTGATTTTGCAGCGCGAAACCAGCTTGACGTCGTCCAAGCCGACCGCGCCGGTTTTGACGTCGCCGATGGCGACCATCAGGCGGTTAGGCGTGACGGTGTTGTCGCGCTTGATCGGAAGTATGTTGTAGCGCTTGGCGATGTGCTCGGGGACGGCCTTGATCGCCGCCGGATCGATTGGGGTCTTGCCGAGGTCCACGAATTGCAGCCCCAGAGTTGCCGCGCGGGCCGAGGTGACATCTTTTTCGGACGCCAGTTGTAGATCCTGAATGATCGTGCCGAGGTCGCCGGGGGCGCTTTTCTGGACGTTGCGCGCCTCGTCAAGCTGCTGCTCCGTGAGCACCCCCCGCTCGACAAGCACTTCACCGATAGTTTTTTTAGCCTGCATTACCATGTTGGAAGTCTGCCTCCTTACGCAGTCCCTATCTCCAATCGTGTTGAAAACGATGCAAAAAGAAAAATCAGAAGAACGATAGCGGTGTTCTGGACATCGCGGCTGGACATTCACTCAGAGTGATGATCGTAAGACCGGGACTGTTGCACGGAGCGGCCGGAGCCGACAAAAACGAGAACGACAGATACAACGACGAGACGCTGTTCACCATTATATCATAAACGTAAAATCCGCGCAAGTGGTTCCTATTGCCCTCTTTGCCGCCTGCCTAGAGAGTCGCCCGGACCGCCGCCTCCATGATGGCGACGGGCATCTCTTCGAGCGGCCATCCGGTCCAAAGCGCCAGGGACAAGGCGCCCTGCCAGACCAGCATTCCTACCCCGTTCAAAGTCTCGCAGCCGGCGGATGCGGCCTGCGTCAGCAGCCGAGTCTGCGCCGGCGCGTAAATGAGGTCGCAGACAAGCGGGCACGAGGCGAAAGCGTCCGGCGGCAGCGTGGGCATGGCGTCTTCATTCGGCTGCATCCCCAGAGTCGTCGTGTTGACGAGCAGATCAAACGTCCCGGCATCCGCGCCCCACCCGGCGACGGACGCCGTACCGGGGAACCGCTGGTTGACATCGCGCGCCAGACCGGCCGCCCGCGTCTCGGTTCGGTTGGCGATCCGGCAATGCCCACCCTGCGCCGCGAGCGCGAACGCCACGGCGCGGGCCGAGCCTCCCGCCCCCAGCAGCAAAACCCGCCGCCCCTGAGCCGCTTGCCCCGCCGCTTCCAGCGAGCGCAAAAATCCCGCCCCGTCCGTGCTGTATCCGAAAAGCCTGCCGTCCTTATTGTGGATGGTGTTCACCGAGCCAATCCACCTCGCGTCTTCGTCTACGGCATCCAGCAGCGGCAGGACCATCTCCTTCAGCGGCACGGTGACGTTGACGCCGGCCAGCCCCAGCGCGCGAAGCCCCGCCACAGCGGCGGCGGCATCGCCCGGCGCGACATCAAAGGGCACATAAACCCAGTCCAGGCCCAGCGCTTCGAGCGCGGCATTGTGCATGGCCGGCGAGCGTGAGTGGCCGATGGGATGCCCCCAGACGCCGACGACTCTGGTTTTTCCGGTAACGCGCGTCATCGTCCCCGGCGCGCGCGCATCAGGAGCAGGACGGCTAGACCCGCCAGCAGCGCGAGGACCAGTGTCGAGTTCCGACGCGCTTCGGGAGTGCGCGGGTCGGGCAGCGCGTCCAGCGCGGCTTCCACTTTCGCGGCGGCGGGCCACTGCCCGTTTTCCCGCAGCTTGCGGATGACGCCGTTCTCGACATAGCGCACAAGCTGGGTGGAAACAAACTCTTCTTTGGAGAGCGGCGGGCGCAGCAGGATCGTGTGCAGGCCCAGCCGGTTGCCCGCCAGAACATCGGTGAATATCTGGTCTCCAAAGACGGCCGTGTTATGCCTGCTCGACTCCATCGCCTTCATGGCGCGCAGGAAGCCGCCCGTGCGCGGCTTTTGGACCCGGTCCACGAAAGGAATGTTCATCGTTTCCGCAAGCTGCTTCAAGCGCTCCGTGTGGATCGTGTTGGAGGCGATGCAGATCTTGATGCCGGCGACCTCCAATTTGGCGAGCCATTCGACGACGCCGGGCATGACCTCATAGTGCCGCCAGGGAACGAGGGTGTTGTCCAGGTCCGTGATGATGGCCTCGATTCCGCGCTCCTTCAGCGTTTCCGGTTCGAGTTCTTTGACCGATTCGACCACCTGGCAGGGGGTCAGGGTGTTCCATGAGATTGGCATAATGGTTGTAAAAAGACTTCTATCGGGCGGCCCGCGCACGCGCGACGGCCTGCTCGTGCTGGGCCAGCGTCGCGCTGAAGACATGGCGGCCGGCTGGCCCGGCGACATAGTAGAGGTAGTTGACGACCGCCGGGTGCAGGGCCGCCTCGATGCTCGGCAGGCCGGGACTCGCGATGGGCGTCGGCGGCAGCCCGGCGTGCTTATAAGTATTATACGGCGAGTCTACCCGCAAATCGGCATAAAACAAGCGCGTCTTGTGTGAGGGCAGTGCGTACTGCACGGTCGCGTCGCATTGCAGCCGCATCCCCGTCTGGAGCCGGTTGCGGTACACGGCGGCGATCAAGGGCCGGTCCGCGTCCACTTCTGCCTCCCGCTCCACGAGGGATGCCAGCGTGACGATGGCGGGCAGGCCGCCGGGGAAGCCGTTCGCCTCGGCCCCGTGCGGGCTGACGACGCGGCGGGCGAAGTTGTCCAGCATCCGCTGGATGATCTCGCGCGCCGAGGCCCCTTTGGGCACGTTATAGGTGTCCGGGAACAGATACCCTTCCAGGGTGTCGTCCGGCGGCGTCCACCCGCGCACATGGAAGGTGCGCCCCTGCCCCTGCGCCAGCGCCAGGAACTGCGTCTCGTCCACCAGATGATGCTCGGCTAGGCGGCGCGCGATCTGCCGGACCGTGTAGCCTTCGGGAACCGTGACAACCCCCTGGGCCGTTTCGCCTAGGGCCAGCCGGGCCGCAATCTGGCGCGGCGGCATCGCGGCCGACAGCTCGTAGCGGCCCGCGTGCATCTTGCCCGAGAGGCTGTCCATCCGGCTGGCGAAGACGAACGAAAGGGGGCTGCGGACGAGATGCCTGCGGGCGAGGATCTCGCCGATCTGCCGTGCGTTCCGGCCCGGCGGGATGGTGACCAGCACGAGCGGCGCGTTTTTGTCCCCCGTCACCGGCCCAAGAAGCTGAACCGTGTACAGCATCCCCGCCACGACAAGGAGGGCGACAACCAGCAGCAAGACCAGCAGAGTGGCGCTGCGCCGCACCCGCCGGGGCGTGTTCGATAGGTTAGATGGCATCACGATATGACAAGCGCGTCGCGCGGGGCGTTCGCCGCCCGGCGGTGCGCCAGGTAGCTTTCCAGAATCAGCGCCGCCGCCGTCTGGTCAATCTTCTCGCGTCGCTTCGCCCGCGACATTCCCTGCGCGATCAGCAGTTCCTCGGCCTCGACGCTGGACAGGCTTTCATCCCATAAAACGACGGGCATGGGGAGGATGTTCGCCAGCGCTTTAGTGAATCCCTGCGTCTTTTGCGCCTGCGGCCCAATTTCGCCGTCCAGCGACAGCGGCAGGCCGACAACGATGCCCTCGGCCTCCTGCTCCGTCGCCACGGCGGCCACGGCGGCCACGTCCCGTTTGAGGCTGCCGACGCGCCGGACCAGCCCCACAGGAAAGGCGGCGATTTCCAGCGAGTCGCAGACGGCGACGCCGATCCGCACGTCGCCCACGTCAAGGCCCAGCAGGCGCATCCGTCTTCTCCAAAACTATGTCTTCCAAGAACAGCCCATGCAGCAGGGACAGCACCAGGCATTGCAGCATCAGAATGGCCGCCACGATCCCTGAGTCGTTAAACAAGACCGCCACGACGCAGCCCCACAGTCCCGCCGCCCAGACGGCGGCGAAACGCCGGTGACGCGACAGATAGGCGGCAATTGCCCGCCGCAAAAACCGCCGTGCCGCCAGCCAGAGCAGCCCAAAGGCCAGCAGCCCCAGCAGCGTGCCCGGATGCAGCGCGACCCGCGCCGCCAGGCCGATCTTGCGGAGGCTGACCCCGACAATATACCCGAAACGGCCTTGTCCCAGCGCCCCCACGGCCGTTTCCAGGTGCGTCCGCCGCAAGTGCAGCGCGTGGCTGAGAAGTGCCCACACGAAGACCAGGGCAAACCCCGCAATGATGCTGACCGCGAGGTGCTTCCAATTCACGACGCGCCCCTGCAAAAGCCGCCAGGCGATGACAAACGCCGCCGTCGCCGTGATCGCCCCGCCCGCCTTCGCGCCGAACGACGGAAAGGAAAGGACGAAGGTGACGAGGGCGAGCCAGAGGAAGATAACCGGCACTGGAAGTGCCGGTCTACTCTCAGTGAAAGTCGCTCCGCGACTGAGGAAAGGCTGACGATGGCTGTTCCTCAGTGCCGGAGGCACTTCCACTTCGAGTAGACCGGCACTTCCAGTGCCGGGCCCTAACACACACGCCACCAGCGCGCCGCCGATCAAGACGCCCATGTACTCGTTGCCGATGCCGTAAAATCGGATGCCGGACAGCGCGTACTCGCTGAGGGCCGAGTTGGAGATCAGCGTCGTCCCCGTCAAGCCATCGAGGACGATGACAACGGCGGTCAAGGCGCAGATCAGCGGCGGCGAGGGCAGCAGGGCCAGCAAGCCCGTCAGCCCGGCGAAAACGAGGACGTAAACGCCGACCGTCGGCGCGTCCGTGAGCGGCGCGAGCAGGAGCGCGAGGGGCCAGGCGGAGACGAGGCGCAGACCATAACGGGCGGACTTTCCGGCGCGGCCCGCCATGCGGCCCGTCAGGTACAGGCCCAGGCTGCCGAACACGATGACGGCCGCGCCCCAGCCGACCGTCCAAAAAATTGGGTTCTGCGCCTCCTGATTGAGCCGCGTCAGCCGGTCCATGCGGCGCAAGCCCGGCGAGTAGAGGGAGAAAGCGGCCCGGATGGGCGCACCAGTCATTTGCAATGGCTCAGTCACGGCCAGAGCTTTCAGAACCGTAGGCGCGATGTCGCGTGAGGCGATAAGGTCCAGAGTCTGCGTCGTGTCCGAGGACAGGCGCGGGTGGCGGCCGCCGCCAGCCGCGAGGAAAGGCGTCAACTGGTTCCAGGAACCGTCATCCAGCAGGGGCGGCGTCGGGACGACCACATAAAACAGGCCGTGGTAGCCTCGGAAAACACTACCGACGTAACTATCCAGAGCCAGCAAGGCACGGCGACGGTGGGCCTGATAGGCAACGGGAAGCAGAAATCCGCGCTGATTTTCCCGTTCGGCACGGGCGAAGTCGCCGAAGTGGGCGACGACTAGGTCACAGGAGCGAAATGCTGCCTGTGTCGCCGTCCACAATTTCGCCGGGTCCATGCGCTTTCCGCCGGGTGCGGTCGGGTCGGCGACCATGCCGTCCGAAACCACATCGGGCGCGGGCAGGAACAGCAGGGCGGGGCGGTAGGGACCAATATCGTCGCCGTCCGCGTCGCCGATGAGCGCGGTTCGCACCCCGGCCCGGCGCAGAGCATCCGCCATCCGGCCTTGCGAAACGTCCCCCACCCGCACCGTGTCGCCCGCGCCCAGGGTCGCGTAGACGTTGGCAACGGGGTCCGGCTTCTGCGCCAGGCCCGGCGACATCAGGGCGATCTCGCCTTCCTGCCGCATCCGCGTCAGGTTCGGCAAATCGGGCCGCGTCACGTCGTCCAGCGTCAGGTGGTCGGCGAGGACGACTAAAACCTGCGGGCGGGCGTGGAGCGGGAGGGCCAAGAGAAAGAGGAGGAGCAAAAGACCCAGGGCTGAACCCCTGGGCTTTAAGAAAGCAAATCCCCGCCTGCGCGGGCATGAGAAGAGCCAAGATTCTTCGCCCGCGAAGGCGGGGGCTTGCACTTCTAAAGCCCAGGGGTTCAGCCCTGGGTCCCTCACGCCCCCGCCATTTCTCCCGCCATCTGATACGCAAGATGTCGGGCTACATCCAGAGCTTCGTGTAATTTGCTTGGGTCCTTGCCGCCAGCCTGAGCGAAGTCAGGTCTGCCACCGCCGCCGCCGCCAGCAACTTTCGCCGCCTCTTGAACAAGTTTGCCAGCATGGACGCCTTTGTCAACCCAGTCCTGACTGACCTTGGCAACAAAGAACGCCTTGCCGCCAGACTCGCCACCGAGTATGACGATGGCCGAAGGCAAACGATTGAGGAGAGTCTCTGCCGCCATCTTTAACGATTCGGCATCTGCGGCAACCCCCTTTCTTTCTTCCATAAGTAGTGGTAAGCCCTTTCGCTCCTTTGCTTCACCAATCAAACCTTCCAACTGATTGTTGATGAGTTCTCTCTGAAGGGTTTCCAGCTCGCGCTCCTTCTGGCGCAGCTCGGCCTGGAGTTTTTCAACCGAGGCGGGCGCGTTCACCGAAGAGGTCTTTAAAGTCTGGGCAATGTCGCCCAGCAGCCGCTCCTGGTCGAGCGTCTTCATCAGCGCGGCCTTGCCGGTCACGGCCTCGATGCGGCGGACGCCGGCCTGGCTGCTGCCTTCCGAGACGATCTTGAACAGGCCCGCCTGGGACGTGTGCCGCAGGTGCGTCCCGCCGCAGAACTCCAGGCTGAAGTCGCCGGCCTCCACGACGCGCACGATGTCGCCGTACTTTTCGCCGAACAGCATGGTCGCGCCCATCCCTTTGGCCTCCTCAATGGGCTTCTCGAACGTCTGGACGGCCAGATCGTCCAAAATCTTCTCGTTGACGATGCCCTCCACCTGCCGCGCTTCCTCCCCCGTCAGCGCCTTGTCGTGCGAGAAGTCGAAGCGCATGCGATCCGGGGCGACCAGCGACCCGCGCTGCTGGACGTGCGGCCCTAGAACGATTTGCAAGGCTTTGTGCAGCAGGTGCGTCGTCGTGTGGTTCCGCTGGATGTTTGACCGGCGGCCCGCGTCAATCTCGGCGTCTACGGTCTCGCCCACGCGCAGCTCGCCCGCCGTGACCGTCGCCGTGTGGAACCAGTAGCCGCTGTCCTTCTGCGTGTCGGAAACCTCCGCCGCGCCGCTCTCGCCGTGCAGCCAACCCGTGTCACCCACCTGGCCGCCCGCCTCGGCGTAGAACGGCGTCTGGTCGAGGACGACCTGCACCGTCTCGCCCTCCCCTGCGCTTTCGGCAAGCTGACCGCCTTTGACAAGGGCAGCGATTTGGCCGCGCGTCCGCGCCTCGCTGTAGCCGACAAACAGGGTCTTGACGGCATTCTGCTCACGCAGGGCGGGGACAACGCTGTCGCCCAACGCCTCGCGCTGCTTGCCGCCCTCGGAGATGAGGAGATGCTGCTGCCAGAGTTCTTCGTAGCGCGCCATGTCTACCGCAACGCCCGCCTCAGCGGCCAGCTCGGTCGTCATCTCGACGGGGAAGCCGTAGGTCGTGAACAGCACAAAGGCGTCATCGCCCGTCACAGCCTGGGACTGCCTGACGGCCTCGCTGTCCAGAATGGACTGTAAGCGGGCCGTGCCGGCTTCGAGCGTCCGCCGGAACTGCCGCTCTTCAATGGCCGCGTAGCGCAGGATCGTCTCGCGCCGGGTCTCCAACTCAGGATAATCCGCCTGGCGGTGTGCGATGACCGTCGGCAGGAGCGCGTCCAGGAACGGCTTGTCCAGGCCCAAAACATTGCGCCCGGCCAGAATCGCCCGGCGCATGACGCGGCGCAGGACGTAGCCCTGGCCGACGTTGGAAGGCAGGATGCCGTCGGCCAGGCAGAAGGCCGTCGCGCGGGCATGGTCGGCGACGCGCCGGAACGCGATGTCTTTCCTGTCGTCGTCAAGGCTGGTATAGGTCAGCCCGGACAGTCCTTCCAATTTACGGATGATGGGCGTAAACAGGTCCGTCTCGAACGGCCCGCGCAGGTTGGCGAGCGCCGCCGCCGTGCGCTCCAAGCCCATGCCCGTGTCAATGTTGCGCTTGGGCAGGGGGTTCAAGTCGCCCTTGTCGTCCCGGTCGTAGGTCATAAAGACCAGGTTCCAGATTTCCAGCCAGCGCCCCTCGTCCCACACCCCGTCCGGCGTCGGCGGCAGGTCGGGCTGCGTGTCCCAGAAGATCTCGGAGTCGGGGCCGCAGGGACCGGTCGGGCCGACGAACCAGTAGTTGTCCTCGACATCCATCCGAAAGATCTTGCGCTCCGGCATCCCGCACTTGCGCCACAGATCAAATGCCTCGTCGTCGTCTTTGTAGATCGTGACCCGGATGCGCTCGATGTCTACCTTGAGCACGTCGAACAAAAATTCCCAGGCGTATTGGATCGCCTCCGCCTTGAAGTAGTCGCCGAACGAAAAGTTGCCCAGCATCTCAAAGAACGTGCAGTGGGACGTGTCCCCCACTTCCTCGATGTCCGTCGTGCGGAAGCACTTTTGCACCGTCGCCGCCCGCGAGGCAGGCGGCGTTTCCAGGCCCAAAAAGTACGGCTTGAACTGGACCATCCCGGCATTGGTGAACAGCAACGTCGGGTCATTGGGCACGAGCGAGGAGGAGGCGATTTGCTTTGATCCCTTGCTGATAAAAAAGTCGATGTATTTGCGGCGCAGTTCGCTGGCGAGCATGAAATGGTCTCCACAATGAACGATAGAAATGAACGATAGATGGGAGTGATTATAGCACAAAAGGGTCTTGCCGATGACGTACCCGGCACTGGAAGTGCCGGTCTACTATTGAGTGGAAGTGCCTCCGGCACTGAAGACAACCTTGCGCGGGCTGTTCCTCAGTCGCGGAGCGACTTTCACCCAGAGTAGCCCGGCACTTCCAGTGCCGGGCGTCGTCTTCCCTGTCTTCAGGGCGATTGCATATGGAGGGCAACCACGGGAGGAAGGAGGGCAACCACGGGGGGTTGCCCCTACGCGCCCCGTGATCCGTAGGGGCAGGCCCCCGTGCCTGCCCTTTTTGCCCCCGTGCCTGCCCTTTTTGCCCCCGTGCCCGCCTTCCATAATGCAATCGCCCTGTCCCTGTCTTCAGCTTCCTTGACTTCCTGCCCCGTTTTGTGCTATCCTGTGGCCTGTTTTCATCGCCCGGAGTCATGCATCCTCCCGGTGCCGGAGGAGAGAAACCATGAACGATGCCCCCACGCCTCAGCCGGAAAACCAGACCGAGACCGAATATCAGTCCGAATATCAGTCCGAATATCAGTCCGAATATCAGTCCGAATATCAGCCCAAGCCGCGAGACGAATACCAGCCCAAGCCGCTTGTCGCCATTGTCGGGCGGCCCAACGTCGGCAAGTCCACGCTGTTCAACCGGCTCGTCGGCAAGCGCATCGCCATTGTCGAGGACACGCCCGGCATCACGCGCGACCGGCTGTACGCCGAGGGCGACTGGAACGGGCGCGAGTACATGCTGGTGGATACGGGCGGCATCCAGATGTTCGACCCCGACCCGCTCAAGGCGCAAATCCGGGCGCAGGCCGAGATCGCCATGGAGGAGGCCGACGTCATCGTGCTGGTCGTGGACACGACCGTTGGGCTAACCTCGGACGACATGGAACTCGCCAACGCCCTGCGCCGCTCACCCAAGCCACTGATCGTGATCGCCAACAAGGTGGACAACGGCGACATGGAGAACCGCAACGTCGCCGAGGTCTACGGCCTGGGGCTGCCGAACGTTTTCCCCGTGTCGGCTCTGGGCGGGCGCGGCGTGGCGGACGCCCTGGACGCCATCGTCGAGCGCTTCCCGCCCGCGCTGCCCGATCCCGGCGAGGTGATCGAGGACGACCGGATCAAGATCGCCATCATCGGCCGTCCCAATGTCGGCAAGTCGTCCCTGCTGAACGCCATTCTGGGCGAGGAGCGCGCCATCGTGTCCCCCATTGCCGGCACGACTCGCGACTCGATTGACACGGCGTTTACGTTCCACGCCAATGGCGGCGACCGCGAGGTGGTGCTCATTGACACGGCGGGAATCCGGCGCGCGGGCAAGATTCAGGGCAGCGTCGAGTATTACACCGTCCTGCGCGCCATGCGGGCCATCGAGCGGGCCGATGTGGTCATGCTGGTCATTGACGGCCACGACGGCGTGACCGACGGCGACAAGCGGGTCGGCGGCTACGCGCACGAGGCGGGCCGGGCGGCCGTGATCCTGGTCAACAAGTGGGACATCGGCCGCAAGGATGTCTTGGAACAGATGCCGGGGCAGAACCCAATGACCGTCTTTTCCGCCGAGCTGCGCGACGCCATGCACTTCCTGGCCTACGCGCCCCTCGCCTTCACCAGCGCGGTCACGGGCAAGGGCGTCACCGCCGCCGTCGAAGCCGCCCTGGACGCCGCCGAGGCGCACTCCATGCGTATCCCGACCGGCGAGCTGAACCGCATCGTCCGGGACGCCGTGGATGCCCACCCCTACAACGACAAGGGCAAATCGCTGAAGGTCAAGTACGCGACCATGCCGACCGTCAAGCCCCCCACCATCGTCCTGTTCGTCAACGACCCCGAGCTGATGCACTTCTCGTACCTCCGTTATCTCGAAAACCGCATCCGCGAGTCGTACTCCTTCGAGGGGACGCCGCTGCGGCTGCAAGTCCGCAAAGCGGCGAAGGAGAAAGAGTGATTTGACCGAGATCGCGCGGATGCGCTTTATGAGCCAGACCAAACCGTCCGAGCGCGGGATGCTGCTGCTGCACGATGATGGCACGATTCAGGTGCAGCCCACCGAGGAGCTGCGGGACGAGATGGCGCGGCTGGAGGAAGCCGCCCTGGACCGGTCGCGGCTGTTCGGCACGCGGCTGGGAGTCAGCCTCCTTGTCCTCGGCGCGCTGGCCGTGGGCGTCGGCTGGATTGTCGGGCGCATCTTCGGCAAGCTGGGCCACATCCTGAGCGCGCCGCGCCCGGTGGACGCCGTGCGGCTGACGCACGAGGAGGGCGGGGCGGTCCATCTGACCTTGCGTGGGGCGAACCGCCTGCAAGTCATCCACATGGGCTGGAACCCGGACGAGGTGCTGCAAGGCGAGGCGGAGAACTTCGTGGCAAAGTTCAACGAGATGCGGCGGAAGCCGGAATAGCCTATCCGGAATAGCCTATGCGGTCACGGCGTATTAACCTTAGGCCCGGCACTGGAAGTGCCGGGCTACTCGTGAGTGGAAGCGCCTCCGGCACTGAGGATCAGTCTTTGCGGCTTGTCTTCAGTCGCGAAGCGACTTTTACCCATAGTAGACCGGCACTTCCAGTGCCGGGTGCTCGGTGGCTCCGTTTCCTGCTGCCCATCCTGCTGCTTGCCCTTCTCGCTCCCACCCATGCCCAAGACAAGGACGATTTCTTCCTGCACGATGGCGATACGGTCGTCTTCTACGGGGACTCGATCACCGAGCAGCAGCACTACGGGCGCGACATCGAGACGTATGTGCTCACGCACTATCCCGCCTGGCACGTCAAGTTCATCAACTCCGGCTGGACCAGCGATCTGGTTTCGGGCGGCAAGGGGGGATCGGTGGAAACGCGGATCAAGCGCGACGTTCTGCCTTATCACCCCACCGTGGTGACGATCCTGCTCGGCATGAACGACGGCCAGTACACGCGCTTCAAGCAGTCTTCCTATGACGCCTACGCGGACGGGCTGACGCTGCTGGTGGACAGACTGACAAAAGAAATCCCCGGCGTCCGGCTGACGCTGCTGTCGCCGACGTTCTACGACGAGAACGCACCCGGCTCGCGCCACTTTCACGGCTACAACACCGTCATGCTGAAATTCCGGGACTTCGTCAAGACGCTGGGCGGCAAGCGCAGCATCCTCGCCGTGGACTTGAACGCGCCGCTGGCTCAAGCGACCCATACGGGCCGCCGGCACGACCCCCGCTTCACCCTGGTTCCGGACGGTATCCATCCAAACGAGGCGGGGCAGGCGATCATGGCGGCGGCCATCCTGAAAGCCTGGCACGCGCAGGCGGAGCCGACGGAGATCACGCTGGACCCGGCGGCCCCCGTGTCCGTGACCACGCCCCTGCCGTGGCCTCTGCCCGACAAGGCTGGGCCGGCGCTTGCCGTCTCGCCGCTGCTCGGCGCGCTGGACGGCTTCCGCGTCCGCGCGTCCGATCTGACGGCGAACGACTATGACCTGCTGGTGGACGGCCAGCCGGTTGGAACCGTAACCCGTCAGGAACTGGCGGCGGGCGCGGACCTGACCCGGCTGCCGGGCCTGCCGCAGAACCGGCAGGCGGACCGCGTCCGAGCCCTCGTCCAGTCCCGACTGGACGCCTGGCGCCACTTATGGAACACCGGCCCGAACGCCGTCGCGCACAAAGGCGACGCGCCCTCCGAGGCCGAAATCGCCGCGCTGACCGCCATTGACCGGTGGCTGGATGGCCGCCGCGACAGCGCGCGTGACGCCGCGCAGCCGCAGACGCACACGTTTTCCCTGCGTCCCACCCAGCCGCCCCTCGTGGCGACGGCGATCCTTTCCCTCCCCAAGCATCAGACGCCCGGTAAGCATCAGACCCACAGGAGACTTATGCGATGACCCCCTTACGCTTCGGCATTGTCGGCTGCGGCATCATCTCAGGTACGCACGGCGACGCGCTTGCCAAACTCAAAGAAGAAGGACTGGCCGAGTTCGTGGCGACTACGGATGTCGCGCCCGAACGCGCCCAGGCATTCGCCGCCCGCTACGGCGGCGAGGCCGTCGAGTCGTTTGAGGCTCTGCTGGCGCGGCCCGACATTGACGCGGTGACGCTCTGCACGCCGTCGGGCCTGCACGGGCGCATGACCGTTCAGGCGGCCCGCGCGGGCAAGCACGTCCTGTCGGAAAAGCCGCTGGACGTCTGGATTGACGCCGTGGACGAGGCCATCGCCGCTGCCAAAGAAGCGGGGATCGTCTATGGCGGCGTCTTCCAGGAGCGGTTCTCCCCCGCCGCCCGCCAGGTGAAGCGAGCGGTGGACGCGGGCGCGTTCGGAGACATCGTCCTGGCCTGCGCCGAGACCAAGTGGTATCGTTCGCAAGGCTACTATGACACCGGCGCGTGGCGCGGGACGTGGGCTTTGGACGCGGGCGTCTTTTCCAACCAGGGCATCCACAGCCTGGACAAAGTGCAGTGGCTGGCCGGGCCGGTCGCGGAAGTGCTGTCCGCCACGCTCACGCCCGGCTTCGGTCGGGACATCGAGAGCGAGACATTGGGCGTCGTCACCGTCCGCTTCGAGAACGGCGCGCTGGGCACGCTGACCATGACGACGCTGGCCTTTGACGGCTTCCCGGAGCGCGTGGACGTGTCGGGGACAAAAGGCTGCGCCATGCTGGTCGGCGACCACCTGGCCCACTTCAAGACCCAGGAGCCATTTGAGGAGGATCACCCCCCGGCCCCCAATTCTGGGGGGGAGAAAGCCAGCCCCAGCGGGAACACGTCCAGCGACCCTGCTGCCCTACCCGTAGACGGGCATTTGGGCAACGTCCGTGACTTCGTCCTCGCCGTCCAGGAAGGCCGCGAGCCAATGGTTTCGGCCCAGAGCGCCCGCCACGCCGTCAAGCTGCTGAACATGATCTACGAGAAGGCCAAAGTGGGGCCGTATGCTGATACCCGGCGCTGATACCCGGCCCTGAAGGGCCGGGCTACTGCCAGTGGAAGTCGCTCCGCGACTGAAGACAAACCGACGGAGACCTATCTTCAGTGCCGGAGGCACTTTCATTCCGAGTAGCCCGGCCCTTCAGGGCCGGGTATCCTCTCCCAGCAATCCCCACGAAAGAACCCCAAAACCCTAACAGAACTCATCGCCCTCCCAATGCCGACGGTAGTAAAATCACGGCATTGCTAGAAAAATTCTCACACCCCTTGACAGGGCCGCGCTTGACGGCCTATAATGACGACTGACACCTCCATCGGCTCCGTCCTCCAGGGCGTCCGCCGCTCCCGAACCACAGGAACACGCTTTGCCAGACCGCCGCTGACGTAGACGCTGAAACGCTTGGAACACGCCTCCTACCCCGAAAGGGCCAGGAGCCGGTCCCTCGCTCACGTCTCGGCGCGACGGTGGTTCCACGGCCCCCAGGCCTTTCCGCTTCGCCTCTCCCTGCCATTCCTGGCGTTTCAGCACCTGTCTCAATTGCCCCGCTGATGCAAGCAGCCAACGGATACTGATCAGCCCCTGCGATCAGCCGCCCGGCTTGTTGCCCTGCCTTTCGCCAGGAGTCTTTTATGTCATCCTCACGAGCTCTATCGCGTGAACGTGACTACCCGCCACTGTTCTCCCTCGGGCGCTGCGAGGTCACGCCCGCAGCCACGGTGGCTCTCACCGCCGTCGGCGTTGATCCGCTGACCCTGTTCCAGCGCCACGGGCGCGGCGACTGGGGCGAGGTGCCCCCGTGGGCGCAGAAGGCCAATGGCGACGCCGTCCGTCAGGGCCTCTGCGTTCACGCCATCGAGTCGCGCTACCGCCTGGGTAACGGAAAAGAAGTGCTTCTCATGACGGCTCCGAGTCGCAGTCACACCCGCCTTCTACTGTCCTCGGAGTACCAGAACCGTCAGGTGACTTCGCGGGAAGGCTATGCCCTCTGGGCTGCCACCTATGACGCTGTTCCCAACCCGCTCATCGCCGTCGAGCAGCCCACTGTCGATAGACTGCTGGCGGGCCTACCCCCGGTGAAAACCGCCGTGGACGTGGGAACCGGGACGGGGCGGCTGGCGCTCAGTCTCGCGTGCCGGGGCGCGGAAGTGGTTGGGTTCGATCAATCCCCCGAGATGCTGAACGTCGCGCGGCGCACCGCCCAGGCGGCGGGGTCGCGCGACGTTGAATTCGCCCAAGCCTCGCTGGGCTATGGCGCGCTGCCCGCCGCATCGGGGCGGTTCGACCTCCTGACCTGTGCCTTGGTGCTGTGTCATGTCGCCGACCTCAAGGCCGCCATCCGGGAGTGCGCCCGCCTGGTCCGTCCCAGCGGCCATCTTCTGCTCACCGACTTCCATCCGGCGGCGGTCGCCTGGGGGTGGCGCACGGCGTTCACCGAGCCGGGCGTCCGCTACTCGCTCCCCAACCCCGGCCACAGCCGCGAGGACTATCTCTGGTCACTCCGGGACGCCGGGTGCGTTCTCCTGGACGTGCAGGACATCGCCCTCGGCGGAGAGCTTTATGGGGACAGCGGGCCGGGGGCGGTCGCCGAACGTGGCGTACCACCGCTCTGCCTGACAATCCTTGCGCGGAAGGAGACGAACCCTGGTGCTTCCGGTGCGTGTGCCTGCAACGGACAGAATGAAGGAGGAAACTGATGCCGAAAATCCTAGCCGAAACGTTCAACGACGTGAAGACCGCAGGCGCTCTCCACGCCCGCCGTGCCGAGCGGGACGCCCTGCTGGGCCGCCTCACGAGGCTGATGGAGGGAGACGACCGCATCGCCGCCGCCTGGCTTTTTGGGTCCGTCGGGCGAGACGACGCGGACGACCTGAGCGACCTCGATCTGCGCGTCGTCGTCCGTAACGAGCACATTGAAGAGGTCTGCGCCGGGAGGCAAGCCTACGCCGGTCAGGCAGGCGAGACGGTGCTGTTCCAGGAAGCGCCGCAGAACAGGCCCGCCGGGGGTGCGTTCCTCCTCGCTCTGTACGCGGGCGAGTTCGGGCCACAGGAAGTGGACTGGACGTGGGAGCCGCTGTCGGGGGCGTGCCTGTGGCCCCAGACGCGCATTCTCCTGAACCGGGCCGGTCTGAGCCGGATCGGGGAAATGCCGTGGGGCTATCAGCCGAAACCGGAGTGTAGCGCTCTGGAGCAGGTCGTCCGAAGAGTCAACGACTTCTGGGCCATGCTGCTGATCGTCGCCAAGTACGCCGCCCGCTCTCCCCACGAGGAGCAGATGGGACTGGTGAATATGGCCGTGCAGCCGCTCCGGGACGTTTCCGAGTACCTCGGCCTGACCCCGAGGTACGTCATGGGCGAACTGCCGTCACACGGTCACCCCCAGGAGAAGGTCCGTCTTCTACGCGACCTAGCCGACCAGATGAAAGGGCTGATGCCCTCCGTCGAGGCGCGCGGGGGCCAGATCCCATGGCCTATCCTGACCTCCGCCCGCCACTTCTTCGACTTGATTGAAGCCGTGACGGCAGAGCAAGCCGGGCACCCCCCGGCCTAGTCATGGCGCTTACGCGGTCGTACCGTTTCTGCCGTGTACGCTTAAAGCGTCGGCGACAGAAGCGGTGCGACCGCACCCCCTACCTTCGCGGCGAAACACTTCCGCCGCAAGTAATGAGAAGGCATCTCCGTTGCGAAGCACCGTCGTCGGCAACAGGCTTATCGTCAGCAAGTACGAAGACCGCGTCAGACGTTGCCACCCAGGGCGTCTTATTCACCAGAGTGCCTTCCAAACGGGCATACTACCCCGCATCCGTCAACTCCTCGTACCGCGCCAGCGTCTGCCGCCGGAACTCCTCGTAGCGGTCGGCGGCAATCGCCTCCCGAATTCCGGTCATCAACTGCGCGTAGTGCGCGAGGTTGTGGTAGGTCGCTAGGCGCGACGCCAGAATCTCGTCGCACTTGTACAGATGGCGAATATAGGCCGCCGAGTAACGCTGACAAACGCGGCAGGGGCAGTTCGGGTCCACGGGGCCGAAGTCGTCCGTGAACCGGCTGCCCTTGATGTTGAGGCGTCCGCGCGTCGTGTAGAGCGTCCCGTTGCGGCCTAGGCGGGTCGGCAGGACGCAGTCGAACATGTCCACGCCCTGCGCGACGGCATCCAAAATGTCGCGCGGCGTGCCGACGCCCATCAGGTAGCGCGGCTTGTGCGGGGGCAGATGGGGAATGCTCCAGCCGACGGCGGCCTGCATCATGTCCGGCGGCTCGCCGACCGAGACGCCGCCGACGGCGATGCCGGGCGTGTCCATTGAGGCCACGAACTGCGCGCTCTCGGCCCGCAGGTGCTCGTAAGTGCCCCCCTGCGCGATGCCGAACAAAAGCTGCCCCGTCCCCTGCGCGTCGTGGTAGGTCTTGCAGCGCTGGAGCCAGCGGTGCGTCCGTTCGGTCGCCGCCCGCGTCGCCTCCTCGGTGCAGGGGTACGGCGGGCACTCGTCGAAGGCCATAATAATGTCTGCACCCAGCCCGTGCTGCACCTCGATCGAGCGTTCCGGGCTGAAAAAGTGCTCCGTCCCGTCCAGGTGCGACTTGAACTTGACCCCCTCCTCCGTGATGCGCCGCAGCTCTTCCAGCGAGAAGACTTGAAAGCCGCCGCTGTCAGTGAGCATCGCGCCGTCCCAGGCGATGAAGCGGTGCAGGCCCCCGGCCAGACGCACCAGCTCAGGACCGGGCCGCAGGTACAGGTGATAGGTGTTGCCGAGGATGAGCCGAAAGCCCAGTTCCCAGACCTCCTCCTGCGTCATGGCCTTGACCGTGCCGCGCGTGCCGACGGGCATGAAAACAGGGGTGGGGATGGATTCGGGGGCGTGGGGCAGGGACAGGAGGCCGCACCGCGCGCCGGTGTCGGTCGAGCGGTGGGTGACGGAGAAGACGGTCATGGAGAGGATTATACCCGAACCCGTCTGGCCGCGAAGTGACTTTACCGGCGGACGCCGATGCAGAGCTATACCCGGCCCTGAAGGGCCGGGCTAATCCCGGCTTCGCCGGACGAAGCCCCTCCGGGGCTAAAGACCTGCCTGTGTCGGCTTTTCCTCAGCCCTGGAGGGGCTTTGTACTTTGGGTAGCCCGGCCTTTCAAGGCCGGGTGAGGACCAAGGCAAAAGACCTAACGGCTCATTCAAGCAAGTTGTGCCAGAAGATACTGCTCGGCTTCGTGCAAAGTGGCAAAGCCCGCATCAGAACCTCGCGTGAAACGGTTCTCTTCGGTTATGAAGGTGACGCCAAAGCCTTCAGCCTCATACCATTCCAGCACATAGAACTCGCCATTAATAATGACATCAAGCATCGCACCATGCGAGCCGAAAAGACTAAGTGCCACGCGAGCATTCGGGTATTTTGCTTCAAGACGCACACGAAGTTCATCCAGCAGTTCAGCCAAAGATTTACCGCACCATCTCACCGCGCGCGAGGGCGTTGGCGGAGTCGTCTTCGAGGACGCGAGCGAACTCGGCGGCTTCGTCCGGGCGGTCCGCCGCAGTCTTACAACTGGTCCTGCTCATCCGGTGGGGCGGCGCTGACTTTTGCCAGGGCCTGCTCAAACCGCCCGCGATCCCCTCGCGCGGCCCGCTGCTCAAGATAACTGCTCGTCATCAACGCAGACAGTTTTTCGGCGATGGCCGTGGCCGCGAACTGATTAATCGAGATGCCTTCCTGCAACGCCAACTCTCGAACCCGCTTGTGCAACGAGTCGGGCAGGCGCAAACTGATGGTACTCATGGAAACTTGCTTTCTAGGTGAGTATGCTGGTTTAAGAGATAATGCCGATCTTTTGTAGAAACTCTTGCGGCGTCAGTATGGCAACGCCAAATTGGTCGCTTCCCACAAAATCCCTTCGGTTAAAGGTCACGATGCAGTCGCACTGCGCTTCGACAGCCAGTTCCAGAACCATGTCGTCCTTCGGGTCTTTGAGGAAGGGACGCCACAAAAAGAAGATCGGGTGCCGCCGGGCGACAGAGCACAGGTAGTCGAGGATGTTGTCAATGTCCTGTAGGGGCAACGCAGGAACAAGGCCGGGGCGCTTTGCTACGTCTTCATATTCCAGCACCAGCGGAACCGATAGATTGATCTCAAAGAGGTCACTCTGCCCGAGCAGCATGAGCAGCAGGAAAGATGCGCCTCGGTTGGAACGCAGCGCGGACAGAAAGACGTTTGTGTCAATCACGATCTGTAGGCGGCGCATACATGATTATACTCTATTGTGGTGGCATATGCAATACCAAATTGTGCGGCGCAGCCCTACCTCACCATCTCACCGCGCGCGAGGGCGTTGCCGGGGTCGTCTTCCAGGACGCGAGCGAACTCGGCGGCGGCTTCGTCGGGGCGGCCTGCCGCGCGCAGGGTCAGGGCGAGGTTGGTGCGGGCTTCGGTATACTTCGGGTGGAGGGCGAGGGCGGCGCGGAACTCGACGATGGCTTCGGGGTACAGGCCCTGGGCGTTGAAGGTGATGCCGAGGTGGTTGCGGAGGTCGGCGTAGTCGGGGTTGAGCGCCAGAGCCTTTTGGAACTCGGACACGGCTTCGGGGTACATGCCGCGCCGGTAGAGGTCGGCGCCCAGGCGCGAGTGGAACGTGATGTCGTCCACATCGGTTTCGGCGATGCGGGCGAACAGGGCGTGGGCCGTGGCATGGTCCCCCGCCTGGTGGGCGGCGACGGCTTCCCCGAAGTGCGGCGTCTCGAACGCGGGGTCCAGCGCGACGGCCTGCTGCATGGAGGCCAGCGCGAGGTCGGGCTGGTCCGTCTCGTACTGGGTCAGGCCGCAAAGGAACAGGGCCTTCGCGTAGCGCGGGTTGATGGTGATGGCCGTCTGGAAAGCAGCCAGGGCGGCCTGTGGGTCGCCGGCCCCGCGCGCGGCGCGTCCGTACTGGAAGTGCAGATCGGCGTAGTGCGGGTTGATCTCCAGCGCCTTGCCTAAAGCCTCCCGCGCCTGCGCGTACTGCAGCGACTGAATCGCAGACGTGCCCAGGCTGGCGTAGGACTCGGCGATGTAAAACGAGGCCAGCCGGTCGGTCAGCTCGTCCGGGTTGTTTTCGGGCGCCTGGCTCAGTTCTCCGATGGCGTCTTCAAATAACCCCTGGTCGAAGAGGCGGATGCCTCGGTCGTAGTGTTCGTTCCGGCCAAACCCGAACAGCCGTCCCAGCAAGGACATAACGGTTCTCCCCTCACTCTGTCAGCGCGCTGACGCAATCATAGCATAGGGGCGGGCATCAAGTCAAGCCGAAGGTTTGATCCTTTACGACTTAACGCCGTCTACTCAAAGACGATCACGACCTTCCCGCTCTGGCCCTTGTCCGCCACGTCATACGCCTGCGCCGCCTCGTCCAGCCTGAACCGGTGCGTGACGGTCTTTTCCGGGTGCAGGTCCCAGCGCGACAGGCGCTCCACCAGGTCCTCCATGTGGTTCAGCGACGTCACCCACGACCCGTACAGCGTGATCTGCGGGTGGATGAGCAGCGGCGACACGTCAAAGTCCACCGTGCCGCCCTCGCCGACAAATGCGCACCGGCCCCACTGCCGCGTCCCCTGGATGGCGAGTCGGCGGGCGGGCGCGGCCCCGGAACAGTCAATGCCGGCCTCGCAGCCCTTGCCGCCCGTCGCGGCCTTGATCTTGTCCAGCGCCCCAGCGTCACTGAGGAACGCCTCGTCTACTAATCCCAGCTCGCGCGCCAGATCAATCCGGCCCTGGCTGGTGTCCACGCCGATCACCTGCGTCGCCCCCAACGCCTTGCCCAGCATCGCCGCCGCCAGACCTACCGGCCCCAGCCCCGTTACCAGCAGTCGGTCCCGGCCATCCACCTTGATCCGTGTCAGCGCCTCCCAGGCCGTGCCGAACCCGCAGGCGACCAGGGCACCGTCAATATAGGAGAGGTTGTCCGGCAGGGCAATGCAGGTGTTTTCTTCCGCCAGCAAATAGGGCGCATGGCCGCCGTCCCGCTGCCAGCCGTAGGCGGCCCGGAACGGCGAGTGGCACGAGATCATGTACCCCGCCTGGCAGTCCTCGCAGACCCCGCAGCCACTGATATGGTACAGGACGACCCGGTCGCCGGCCCCAAACCGCTTGCAGCCCGGCCCGACCTCGGCGATCTGCCCGCACGGCTCATGTCCGGCGAGAACGCCCCTGTACGCCTCGTCCCCCACCCCTAAATGTTCCCGGTAGATGGCCCGGATGTCGCTGCCGCAGATGGAACTTGCCTTCATCTGCACCAACACCTGCCCGTGCCCCGGCGTCGGGATCGGCTGCTCGCGGAACGCGACCGTGCTGTTGCCGGGCAGCACGACGCCCTTCATGGTGCGCCCCTCGGTCGTTCGTTCCTGCAAAACTGTCATAGTTGGTTTTCCTGTTTTGTGGTCTCTGTTTTGTCCATCATTGGTTTGCGAGTATCTGCCGCGCTTCCGCTCGGGTCAGTGGCTTCCTGCTGCTATGCCGGATATGAAGAACGGTCACGGTCGGGCCTTCCTCGCCTTCTTCCACGATGGAAAAGAATACAAGATAAGCCACGGATGCGGCGGAGCGCCGGTAGACCACCCGCCGCGTTTCGCGCCCAAAAAGCCGTGTCTCCCGCTCGGCGACGGCATGACGCTGGGGCAGCGTAGCCAGCCGACCTATTTCCAGGTATAGCCCCGTCAGCCACTGCATGGCGAGGGTTTTGTCTGGCGTTGCGTCGTCTAGATACAACGTCGCCTCTGCTGCGTCTTGGTCTGCCTGCTGCGACAGACGAACAGCGTAAGGGCGCGCATCTTCGCCATCCACATTCCCGTTCATGCGTTGCCGTTCCCGTGGCGGGCTGCGAGTAAGGCTCTAATTCTAGTGCGCGAGTCTTCTAGAGACACTGTTCGCCCCGCATCCATGTCCACGAAGCCGCGCCCAATCTTTTCCACGGCGTCGTCATCCAGCGGAAAATCTTCCTCATCGGAGGAACCATAGCGATCTGTGACCGCTTCCATCGCGAGTTCGGCAACGGCCCGTCCCTGTGCCTGCGCCCGCTCGTTTAGGTTCGCGGCGGTGTCTTCCGGTAGGTCAATAGTAATGGTCATGGTTTTGCTCCCTCGGCTGACGATCAGTGTTATGCAAGTTTTTCACTGTCGGCAGTTCGTTTTGACAATTTGCCACGGGTTGAAACCCGAGGCTCCAAAAAGCCCAGCGTCCAGGGGACGCAAGAGAGAAGGGCGAAAGGCTCACCCGGAAGAAGCGCAAAGCATGGTTCGGGAGGAGTTCGTTTTCGCATTTTTCGTGCCTGCCTTTTCCGCTACTCTTGCCCGCCCTTTCAAAGCCGGGCAGCCTTTTCTTATATGTCTACTATTATACCCGGCATAGACAATAAGGGCAAGCCGTGTCAGTACGACGCTTGCTCAAAATCCACGCTCTCATAGAGGTCAGCCAGTGCCAGCGTTACGCCCAGCGCGGGCAGTGCGATAACGGCTTCCAAGCCCTCGTGTGCCTCAAAATGCCAGCCATTTTCCTCGCGCGTGTAAAGCTCAACCCGCGCCTGGTCCGCCGTGAGGAGCAGATAATGCTGCAAAGTTGGGATGGTCTGATAGCTTTCCCACTTCTTGTTCCGGTCGTAGGATTCCGTGGATGGCGACAACACCTCGGCGATGAGAATGGGGTTGGTGAAGATGTCGCGCCGCTTCCGGTAGAGGTCCGGCCTGCCGCAGACGACACTCACATCCGGGTAGGTGTTGCGGCCTTCCGGGGGATGTATTTTCACGTCGGAACCGAACACGCGGCAGGTTCGGACACCCGCCGCGCGCAGCGCGATGTTCAGGGCCGTGAGCAAGTTCCCGCCGATGGAGCCATGATCGAGGGTGTCGCCGCTCATGGCGCGGATGCGGCCCAGGCGCGGCCCGTCCGGGGTGAGCGGGCCGTCCGGCAGGAACTCCCAGCGCACGGGAGAATGCTCCTCCCAGGCGAAGTAGTCGTCTTCGGTGTACCAGTCCCGCTCCCATTCGGTGATGCTGAAAGGTATGGGCAGTGCCATGACAGCCTCCGATCATCGCTCATCCAATTGTGGCTTTGTCTCCGCTAACTTGCTCCGTAGCATTTCATGCCCAATGCCATGAAACCCATACCTGTCTTCAAACGAAATGGCAGTTCGCATGGAAGCGACCTCACGCATGACGCTCGCTTCGCTCTTGCTCTGGTTGTGACGAAACGCTAAGAATTCTGAGCCTTCCGTTGATCTGACAACAACAAACGCTTGGTCATCTCTCGTTTCTGAACCGATCACATAAACATCGGCTGCGAGCGGTGAGGAGTAATTCCCACAGGCCAATAACTTTTGATCCCAATAGATCAAAGCACGGTCCGTAAGACATGGTTCGTGCCAAAAACCCGGCACTGTTTCCTGATGCCAGAACGGTGAAGGCGGATCGTCCTTGACAGAAGTTTCTAATTCATAGAGGCAAGTACCGCCGTGGTAGAAAGAGACGGACCGCACTTTGCACGTCTTGCCAGCATAAGGCAGTTGTAGCTCTTGGAGTGGATGATGATACGGCCACTCGCGCTGGAAGATGAGCAACGCCTCCAGCCCGACAACTTGTACGACTTCTCCGTTTCTGAAGGTCTCATGGTAGTTCGGCATCGGAGTCTCCCTAGAACTCATTGTACCGCATCAGGGGCTACGGCGGGGTGATCTCGCCGTTCAGGTCCCACAGGTCTTCCCAGCTCTGGCCGTCTTTCCAGAGGAAGACGTGGCCTTTGATGAGGCGGTTGTTCTTGTCTATGCCCGCGATGGCCTGCATCTCTTCGTCGGTGAGCGGGTCGCCGACGACGGCTTGCAGGGTGGCGAGGTACTGGGGGCGCTTGACGGAGAACGGGATGGGGATGTGGCCGTGCTGGACGGCCCATTTGACGCAGACGACGGCGGGGTGGACATTGAGCCGCTGGGCGATGCGGACGATCACCGGGTCGTCTACGTCCACAGTATCATCGGGTGTCCGGTCGCGCTCCGGGCGGGAGGGCGAGCCGATGGGGGAGTAGCCGATGGGGAGGATGCCGTTGCCGACGACGTACTGGAACAACTCGGGCTGCTGGAAATGGGGGTGCAGTTCCATCTCGTTGGCGGCGGGTTTAATGACGGCGTCGCGCAGGAGCAGTTCCAGTTTGGGGATCGTCATGTTGGACGTGCCGATGTGGCGCACCAGGCCCATCTCGACCAGCCGCTCCATCTGCCGCCAGGTCTTCATGTAGTCGCCGTGAATATAGGGCCTCGCGTGCGGGTCGCGGGCCGCAGCGTCCACGCCTTTAGCGTGGAAGTTCGGGAAGGGCCAGTGGACGAGGTAAAGATCAAGGTAGTCGAGTTGTAGATCGGCCAACGACTGCTTGCAGGCCTCGACAACTTGGCCGTGCTTGTCGTTCCACACTTTGGAGGTGATCCACAGGTCTTCGCGGGGGACTCCGCCCTGGATGATGGCCTGGAGGGAGCGGCCCACGGAGTCCTCGTTGCCGTAGACACTGGCGCAGTCGAAATGACGATAACCGACCGATGCCGCGCCTAGGACGGCCTCGGCGATCTGCTCCGTAGAGTAATTATCAGAGCCGAAGGTGCCCAGGCCGATGGCGGGGATTTGGGCGCCGGTCGGCAGGGTCATTTGGGGGACGAGGCTGGGGTCAACGCCGTCGGCGGCGGGGGTGAATGTGGTAGGCATAAGATTTCCCAGCAACTTCCCAGAGCTGAACTCTGGGCTTTGATTGCGAAAAGAGTCGTAATTGCGAAAAGAGTCGTCGGCTTCCTCTGTGACACAGGGCTACCGGAGGCGGGCGACGCTTTTTAGAGCGCAGAAAAGGAGGACGGTCAGGCTGTCCGGCCAAGCGCCGCCGCGTCTGCATAGCGCACGAGCGAGCCGCCAAAGATGTCCAGGGCGCTGCCGATGGTCAGGTCTACTTTGCCGCCGGAAAGCTGTTCGACGCGGGCGATGTCGTCTAGTGATCTCGTCCCGCCGGCGTAGGTCGTCGGCAGCGTCACCCACTGTCCCAACAGGGCCACCAGTTCCTCGTCAATCCCCTTGCACTTGCCCTCCACATCGGCGGCGTGGAGGAGCAGTTCGTCGCACGACGCCTCGAAGAGCGCGATGGTCTCGGCGCTCAGGCGGGTGGCGGTGAGGGTGCGCCAGCGGTCGGTGGCGACATGGTAGGCACCGTCGGGGGCGCGGCGGCAGGAGAGGTCCACGACGAGGCGGGATCGCCCGACGGCCTGGGTCATGGCGTGCAGGCGGTCGGGGGCGAAGACGCCGCCGGGGAAGAGGTAGGAGGTGACGATGACATGGCTCGCGCCTGCGTCCAGCCAGCCGGCCGCGTTTTCGGGCGCAAGACCGCCGCCGATCTGGAGGCCGCCGGGGTAGGCGGCCAGCGCGGACCGGGCGGCGGCCTCGTTGCCCGGCCCCAGCATGATGACGTGGCCGCCGCGCAGCCCGTCGCGGCGGTACAGGGCGGCGAAGTCGGCAGGGGCGCGGTCGGAAACATGGTTGGTGACGGTCTGGGCGCCGTCATCGGTGAGCGTGCCGCCGACGATCTGGACGACGCGGCCATTGCGGAGATCAATGCAGGGGCGGAAGGCCATCGGGGATTCAGTCCTTACGCATCAGCAGGGAAAAGGTGTTGGGTAGCTTGGCGACGATCTCCGGCGGCAGGTTTGGGAACTGGTCCCAGTACGTCTCCGCGTGTTCCTCCAGCTTTTCCAGGCGTAGGCCAGCGCCGAGGAGCGGGTTGATGATCTGGCCGAACGTCTTCTGACTCTCGTATTTGCGCGACAGTTCCTCTTTGGGCTTGGACAACTCCCCGACATAGGTTGGTCCCCAGCCCTGATTGGCCTGGGCCGTCGTCTGGAAGTAATCGCCGTAGACCGGGTACAGGCGCAGTTCCGACGCTTCGGTGTCCCACACCCAGGTCAGCGGGTGGCCTTCAAAGACGTACAGCCGACCGCCGGGCTTGAGGAGTCGGGCCACGACGGACGCCCAGCCGTTCATGTCGTGCAGCCAGTTGATTGCGCCGCGCCCGGTGTAGACCAGGTCGGCTGTCCCGTCGAGTTCGTGCGGCGTGTCCAGGATGTCGCAGCAAAACCACCGCGCGGGGGCGTCCAGCGCGCCGGACTTTTGCCGGGCGACGGCGATCATGTCCTCGCTGATGTCCACGCCGACCACTTCCCGCGCGCCGAGGTTCCAGAGGGAAAGCGTGTCCGTGCCGCCCGCGCATTGCAGGTGGATAGCGCGGCGGCACCACGCACCGAGGTCGCGCAGGTACGGCCTTTCGGCCTCGCAGAAGTTGGCGCCGCCCGCGCGCAGGAACGCGATGCGCCCTTCCAGGTCTTCGGCGTAGTGCGCCGCCGCCTCGTTCCAGGCGGCGCGGTTGGATTGGTGCATTTCGTGGACGGTCATCGGGGTTGCCAGATGTTGACCCGGCACTGAAAGTGCCGGGCTACTCACAGTGAAAGTCGCTCCGCGACTGAGGACAGGCTGACGAGACCTTTCCTCAGCGCCGGAGGCACTTCCACTCACCAGCAGCCCGGCACTTTCAGTGCCGGGTGTTGGAATGATTATACCCGATGCGCCGCTTAAGAAACGGCGATGTCGCCGCGCTCGCCGGTGCGGATGCGGATGGCTTCCAGGACGGGCGTGACGAAGATCTTGCCGTCGCCGATCTCGCCGGTGCGGGCCGCGCCCTCGATGGCTTCCACGACGCGGTCCATCTGCGTGTCCGCGACCACGACGACGATCTGCACTTTGGGCAGCAGGTTGACCTGGTATTCAGACCCCCGGTAGTGCTGCGTGTAGCCCTTCTGCTTGCCCGCGCCCTTGATCTCGGTGACGCTGATGCCGTGGACGCCCAGCTCGTCCAGGGCGGATTTGACTTCATCCAAACGGCTGGGGCGGATGATTGCCTCGATACGAACCATGTGATTTGCCTCCTTTACTTGGGCTTATACTTGGGCTTTAATCTACGCCCGCCAGGGCCGGGATGCCGGCGTTGTCGCCGGAGTAGCCTTCCTCGCCGTGCTCGGTCACATCCAAGCCGTCTTCCTCCTGCTCGGCCGGGGCGCGCATCCCGCCGGGAATGACCGCGTTGAGGATCGAGCCGATGATCACCGTGGAGATGACCGCCATGATGACAGTCAGGAGGATCGCTTCGATCTGGGCGATGACCTGGTCAATGGAGCCGGCGGGGCCGCCCACCAGCGCGTCCAGGATGCCGTTGCTGCGGCCCAGTGGGGTCTTGGGGTCGGTGATCAGGGAGTTCACGGCGCTGTTGGCGAACAGTCCGGTTGCCAGCGCCCCCCACATCCCGCCGCAGGCATGGACGCCGAAGACGTCCAGCGCGTCATCGTAGCGGTTGATCTTGCCCTTCATCTGAATGGCGGAGAAGCAAATCGGCGAAACGATCAGGCCAATCAGCAGAGCGGCCATGGCGTTGACGAAGCCGCAGGCGGGGGTGATAGCCACCAGACCCGCCACCGCACCCGAGGCGAAGCCGACCGCTGTAGGTTTCTTGAATTTGATCCACTCTACGATCATCCAGGACAGGCCCGCCGCCGCCGTCGCGATGTGGGTGTTGATGAACGCGGCGGTGGAAACGCCGTCGGCGGCAAGCTGCGAGCCGGCGTTGAAGCCGAACCAGCCGAACCAGAGCAGGGCGGCACCGAGCAGGACCATCGGGACGTTGTGCGGGCGCATCTCCTCCGACCCCGCGCCGCGCCGCTTGCCGAGCATCATGCAGAGAACAAGGGCGGAGACGCCCGAGGAAATGTGGACGACCGTGCCGCCCGCAAAGTCCAGGGCATGGATTTTACCCGTGCCGATCAAGCCGCCGTCCCAGACCATGTGCGCCAGCGGGTCGTAGAAGAAGGTGGCCCAAAGCAGGATAAACAGGCAGTAAGCGCCGAACTTCATGCGCTCGGCGATCGCGCCGGAGATCAGGGCGGGCGTGATGATCGCGAACGTCATCTGGAACAGCATGAAGATCGCGCCGGGAACCGTGGCCGCGTTGGACACCGGCGTCGGACCGGCGCCCGCCCTCAGCCCCATCCAACTGAGCGGGCTGGCAATAATGAGGTGGAGAGGACCATTGACCGGAGTCGGGCCGAACGCGACGGAGTAGCCCCAGAGCATCCACTGGACGCTGATGATGCCGAGTGCGGCGAAGGACATCATCAAGGTGTTGAGGACGTTTTTGGAGCGCACCAGGCCGCCGTAGAAGAAGGCGAGGCCCGGCGTCATCAGCATGACCAGCGCGGAGGCGACGATCATCCAGGCCGTGTCGCCCCGGCTCGCGCCTTCCGGGGTCAGGGCAGCATTGGTGATGTTTTTAAGGCTGGAAGAACTGGAAATCGGCGCAACGGGCTTGACCGTATCATCCTGCACCATCGTGCTGCCGTTGATGTTGGCCGGGGCAGCCGGGGCAGCGGGAGCAGCAGTGGCGGCGGTCACCGCCGTCGCCCCGGAGGTTGACGTCGCGGGTGGCGACGCGGGAGCGGCGGCTGGAGTTTGTGCGTAAACAGTCAGACACAGCGGCAGGAGCGCCATCACGCCGAGCGCGTGACGCCAGAAGTTGGGTTTCACGAAAAAGCATCCTCCTGAAAAGGGTTAGTTTCCGGGGTGCTTCATCGCGTGTGCCGGATGGCTGCTTGCCAGGCGTCTGTGCTCTGGAAGTGAGTTAGTCTAGCACAGGTTGGGAACTTTTGTCAAGCCTAATCGTGTACCTTTCTGATTTTTGTTTGGGATCGCTGTCCGCCGGCGTCACAGGTGAGACGCCAGATACTCGGCGAAGGCGTCCTGCGCGCTGCCCGCCTGCCGGGCCGTGCCGGGGAAGTTGTTCATCAGCAGCGAGAAGGCGTACAGCGTTCCCGAACGGCCCGTGACATAGCCGGACAGGGCGCGGACCTGCCCCAATGTGCCGGTCTTGGCATGGACGTTGTTTGCCGCCGGGGTCCCCTTCATGCGGCTTTGCAATGTCCCGTCCACGCCCGCAATCGGCAGCGAGTCGTACCAAACGCGCCAGTCGGCCTTCTTGTGCATCGCCACCAGCAGTTGGGATACGGCCCGCGCGGTCACGAAGTTACGCCGACCCACCCCGCAGCCATCCACCAGCCCCAATGTCTGCGTGTCCACGCCTAGGCTCCGCAGGAACGACGTTTCCCGCGCGTGGCCGATGGCGTAACTGACGGGCTGGGTCCCGCGCGCACCCGTCAGCCGCACCAGGCATTCGGCCAGCAGGTTGTCGCTGGGCTTGTTCATGTGCGGGAGATACTGCGCCAGCGGCAGACTTGCATGGGAGGCCAGCAAAATCGTTTCCGGCGGCGTTTGACCCAAGACGGCCCGGCCGGTCACGACGACCCCCACTCTTGCCAGCGACTGCCGCAGCAGAGTCGCAGCCAGGAGCGGCGGGTCTTTCACGGGAACATTTTGGGCCAGCGTCGCCCCCGGCGGCAGCGTCCCCGTGACCAGGAAATAGTTCTTGTCCCAGGGCCGGGAAACGGCGCCGTCGTTCAGCGCGTCTTTCGGCCCTGTTTTCGCGGCGACCACGACCGGCAGGTAGTCGGTCGGCGGCGTCAATGTTACCATGACCGGGTCGCCCGGCGCCTTGCCCGGCGCGACGTGGACGCCCAGAACGCCCTCGTTCACTTCCAGGGCGGAAATCTGCGGGAACTCCTCATCGGAAAAGTCATCCCACTCCCAGCCGAAGCCGTAAGGCCCATCGGTGAACAGGCTGCCGTCGCCGACGATGTTCCCCGTGATCCGCTTGACGCCCGATGACGCTAGGGTTCGGGCCAGGGCGTCCAGATCGTCCGGCGACAGCAGCCCGTCGCCGCCGCCGCGCAGGTACAGGCTGCCCCCAATCGTCCCCGCCGCGTCCGGCCTAGCGTCCGCCCGCAGGTCCGTGTGCATCCGAAAGTCGTCCCCCAGCACTTCCAGCGCCGCCGCCGAGGTGAACAGCTTCCGGTTGGAGGCCGGAATCAGCCGCGTGTCGGCGTCATGCGCGTACAGCACCCGCCCGTCGCCTGCGCGGCAGACGATGGCCCCGGTGATGCCGCCCTTCAGCGCGGGCGCGTCCAGAATCTTGTCCAGGACCGGGGCCAGCGCCTCCTGCGCGCGGGCCGGAGCCAGGCCAGCAAGCAGCAAAACAGCGAGGAGCAAGACGGAGCGACGGGTCATCATCCGGCAAGCGCTTTCGTGAAGTAATAGCCGTCCTTGCTCATACCGACGGCCTCATAGACTTGATGCGCCACCACCCGTGCGTAGCCCGACTCCAGCCGGACCCAGTCGCAGCCATGCTGCCTGGCCAGTGCGAAGGCCCGCTCCAGGAGTGCGCGGGCCGCCCCCCTGCCCCGCGCCGCCTCGGTCACGATCAGGTCGGGAATCCAGCCCTGCGGGTGGACATAGTTGAGGTGCTCCCGGAACACCAGGGAAAGGAAGCCGACGGCCTTCCCCTCCACTTCGGCGACTAGGGACGCCGTTTGCGGGTCGGCGATGTGCCGCTCATAGACGGCCTGCGCCGCGTCGGACGTTTCCGGTGTCGGGGCGGGCCGGCCGAGTTCGGCCAGCAAGGCGGCGACAGGGAGGAAGTCGGCGGATGTGATAGGACGGATGTGGATTTCGCTCATGGCGCTAATATACGACATCCGGCAGGAATCCCCTCCCCACGCCCCGAACTTACCGCCATGACACTGTTAGGGGCAATCTTTGACTGCGACGGCCTGCTGGCCGACACCGAAACGCCGGACTATGACGCCTGGCGGCAGATCTACGAGGAGCAGGGCCTGCACCTGCCCATTGAGGTCTGGGCGCAGAACATCGGGCTGTCTAAAGCCCACGACCTGAACGACTGGCACACGCCGCTGGCCGAGCGTGTCGGGCCGGGCTACGACCGCGAGGCGACCCAGGCCCGCAAGCGCGACTTCTACCACGCCGCCATCGGCAGGCTGACGCCGATGCCCGGCGTCCTCGCCCTGCTCGATGCGCTGGACGCGGAAAACATCCCCTGCGCCGTCGCCTCCAACTCCGACCGCGCCTGGGTGGACCGCGTCCTGGACATCACCGGCCTGACGTCCCGCTTCCGCGCCGTCGCCACTGCGGACGGGGTCGCGCGCCCCAAGCCCGCGCCCGACGTCTACCTGCTGGCCGCCGAGCGGCTGGGCGTCATGCCGGAACACTGCGTCGCCTTTGAGGACTCGCCGCGCGGCCTCCAAGCCGCCCATGCCGCCGGCATGTTCACCGTCGCCGTGCCGACCACGCTCACCCGGCATTTCGATTTCGAGCAGGCGCACCATCTGGTCGAGAGCTTGGAGCATCTGACGCTGGAGCAACTGCGGCAGCCACGATAGGAGCAGGAAATGGGCGCATGGGGATATGGACCGCTACAGAACGACTCAGCGGCGGACTGGCTGGGTGACATCGGTGAATACTGTTCCGCTCAGGTCGCACAAGTGCTAGACATGGGCCGCATGGATGCTGAGTGGGAAGAAGTCCGGGCCGCCTGCTGGCTGTTGGAACGTCTTGGGGATACCTACGTCTGGCCGACGGAGGCGTTCATCGCGCAGGTGCGTCAGGGCATAGATTGGCTGATGTGGCTGCGGGATGAATCGGGGTGGCACGAGGATTGGAATAAGCCGAATGATCTGCGCGTGTCACTTGACGCACAGATTTCGACACTGACGCAGATGCTCACCGAAACAGAGTCGAACGCGAATCCAGACACGCAGGAGTAGCCCGTGACACCCCAAGAAACCGTCCTCGCGCTCACGCGCCACATCCGCGACGCCGTCCGGCCCCACCTGGGGGCCTGGCACGGGCGGCAGATCTCGGGCACGGCGGCCAGCGGCGACGCGACGTTCGGCATTGACGACATCGCCGAGGAGGCCATCGTCTCGTTTATCGAGCGCGAAAAGCTGTCCATCGCCTATTACTCGGAAGATAAGGGATTGATCGAGTTCGGAGCATCGCCCGAAGCGGTCCTCATCATTGACCCGATTGACGGCACGCGGCCCGCCATCGCCGGGTTTGAAGCCTGCGTCGTTTCGGTCGCGTGGGCGGACTATGCGCCGGATGTGACGCTGGGGGACGTGCGATTCGGCTGTATTGGGGAGATCAAGAACGACGACCTGTTCTGGGCCGAGCGCGGGCGGGGCGCGCACTGGGTCGGGCCGGACGGGGCGGAGAAGGCCGCGCGGCTGCTGCCGATTGAGGACATCGCGAAGGCGCCGCTGACGTTCGAGGTGGTGGCCCGCCCCTTCGAGTGGATCGGGGTGGCGCTGGGCGAGATCATAGACGCAAGTTCCATGACCGGCGGCTGCTTCCTGTTCAACTCCACGGCGTTCTCGCTGACGCGCCTGATGACGGGGCAGCTTGCCGCCACGATGGACATCGGCAACCGCCTGCTGCGCGACTTCCCCGCCGGCCGTGAGCGTTACCTGGCCCTGGGGTTCGGCAGGCCCATCGGCCTGTTCGCCTACGACATCGCCGCCGCCGCCCTGATCGCGCAGGAGGCGGGGGCGACCGTCACCGACGCTTACGGCAACTCGCTGGACGGGACGCGGCTGCTGGACACGAGCGAGGGCAACTTGCAGTCCATTCTGGGCGCGTCGAATCCCATTCTGCATGAGAAGCTGCTGGCGGCAATCAACGCAGGGATCGCGAGACTGGAGATCTGACCGTGCGGCGGGAGCCGCACCTAGCGGCGAGGAGGAAAGCTATGTCGTGGAGGAACTATCGAGGCATTATTCTGGCGGCCGGCCTTCTGCTGACTGGCTGCCGAAGCGCGATCATGGATCAAAACGGACCCGCGCCGGTCCTGCTGCCGCACACGCAGGTCGTCGCGCTGACACAAAAGCCGGCCGGGGATGACGGGAAGCCGCTGGTCGATCCCGCAGGCTCCGAGGAAGACGCTTCGCCCAGCCCAGCGGCGGGAACGGCGCTGCCCCAGGCGGCGCAGTACGTCCCCATCGAGAAGCTGACGCCGCTGGTCGGCTCGCCCGGCGTGGTCGTCTGCGAGCCGGTCGCGGACGGGGCGGACGCCGCCACGGCGGCGTTCGGCGCGGGCTGCGGGCGCTGGCTTCACCTGACGGTCGGCGGCCAGACGGAACTGGGGCAGACGCCGCTGCTGTCGTCCGTCGTTCGCGCCCAAACAGAATTGGGGCGAACCGACCTGCGGCTGTCCCCTGCCGAAGCCGACAAGATGTACGGCATCCTGGGCATCACGCACGTCGTAGTCGGGCGCATCAGCGGCAGCGCGGCGCGGTGTACGCTGACGTATCAGCTTTACGCCGTCCCCGGCTACCGCGCCGTCGTCGCCCCCGTGCAGGCGACGGGGACGGCGGCGCAGGCGCTGGCCCAGCTCCCCCGGATGGCGCGGACGCTGGCCGCCGAATTGGGGGTCGCCAAACCGCGCATCCCAAGCGCCGTGAACGGCGGGCCGGAGGACATGGCTCTGCTGGGGACGCTGTCCTGGTTCCCCGGCGAGGCCGCGACACCGGCGCAGGTCGAACATCTCCGGTCGCTGGCGGCGCGGATGCCGCTGGCGGGGGTCTTGCTTTTCAGCACCACGACGCCGGGGTCGAGCAACGCGCAGGACGCGCATGACACGCAGGCGCTGCTGGCCCAGGAGCCGGACAACCCGCTGGTCTGGAGCCTGGTCGCGCGCGGCGCTCCCGCCCAGATCGCCCCGCGTCAGGCCCAGCTCGCCCGGAATCTCCAGCGGTTCCCGCGCTCCTACCTGTTCGCCGCGACCCAGACCTGGCTCCAGCGGTCGCTGGGGCATCCCGGCCCGGAGATGCAGTGGGCGGAGCGGACGGTCCAGTATGCCCCGCACAACCCCGACGCCTGGCTGACGCTGGGCTGGACGGTCGCCCAAGCCGGGCAGACCTTGCGCAAATGCCGGCTGGCGTCGGAGATGACGGCGGCCGAGTGGCAGTTCCTGAACGCCGTCTACCCGCAGTGGCTGGCGGCCGTCGCGCGGTCCGCGCGCCTGGACCCGTCTTACGGCGTCGCCTGGCAGCGCGTCGCCGAGGCCGCGACGTTCGCAGGGAACGGGCCGCTGGCCGATCATGCCTTCTGGCGCTCTGTCCAGCTTCAGCCCGATGAGCCGGAAGCCTACAGTTGGGGGCTGGAAATGTACCAGCCTAAGTGGACGGACGCGCCCGATGCGCCCGCCAAACTGCGCAAGACCGCCGAGATGCTGGCGACCACGCACTTCTCAACCATCGCTAAAAGTGTGGAGGCGGTCAGCTACCTGAAAGCCCAGGAGACCGAAGCACACCCGTATCGCGACCTGATCCGGTCTTCGTGCGCTTCAGTCCTGACACAGACGCAGCAGCAGATCGCCCGAAACCCTGGCAACGCGCAGGCCCACTACGATCAAGCCTACCTGCTGGACAGCGCCGGCCGCAAATCCGAGGCCCTGGCCGAGTACAAAAACGTCCTGCTCCTGCGTCCGGGCGACTATGATACGCAGTGGCGCTTGGCGCATCTCTATGACGACCAGCACCGGATGGCGGAGGCCATCACGGCGTATCAGGCTCTCCTGCGGATACGCGCGGACGACGAAGCGGTGCATTACGCGCTGGGCTGGGACCTGAAGGCGGCGGGGCGTTTCCCCGAAGCGGAAGCCGAGATGAAGCGCGCCCTCCGCCTCGCGCCGAGTTACACCGAAGCGCACTTCGGCCTGGGATACGTCTATCTGGAAGAGAAGCGCCCCCAAGAGGCGGTCCCGGAATTGCAGACCGCCGCCCGGCTGCGGCCCAGCCTTGTCCAAGCGAACCAGCAGCTCTGCATCTTGCTGGACCAGCAGGGGCGGTACGATGCTTCCATTGCCGCCGGCGTGCAGGCGCTCCGGTATGCTCCCACAGACAACATCACGATGGACAACATCGCTGACGACTACCTGCATAAGCGCGCCTGGACGACCAGCATCCGCGCCAGCGAGGCCGCGCTGCGAGTAAACCCACAGGACGGCTTGGCCCACCTGAACCTGGGCGAAGCCTACAACGGGGCGGGAGATCGAGTGAAGGCGCGCGCCGAGTGGCAACAGACGCTCGCTTTAGACAGCGGCGAGTTCGCCAAAGATGCACGGGCCAATCTGACGAAGTACCCCTGATAGGGACCGGACGGAGGAAAAACACTCGATGAGCAAGGCTCAAACACGCTGGCTGGCGGTGGGAGGCGGACTAGCGCTGGGGTATTGGGGCTGGGCCAACCGCCGCAGGCTCTTTGTCAACGACATCACGACGGGCGAGAGCGCGGCTTATCCTGAGCTGCGCTCACGGGTCTATTACGCCGAGGTCGCGCAGGCGATGACGGCGGGGGAGCAGGCCCTGCGCCGCCTGCCGGGCTGGAAGCAGGTCGCGCGGGACACGGAGAACGACATCCTGGAAGCCGAAGCGCGGACGCCGGTCGGCTCCTTCACGGATGACGTCACCGTGTATTTTTTCCCGCTCGGACGCGGCCAGACCCGCGTCACGATCCGCTCCCGCTCGCGTCTAGGGCGGGGCGATCTGGGCCAAAATGCCGCGCACATCCGCAGGCTGCAAGGCGCGATGGATGACCGGCTGAACGCCGGGGCGGCGTTCTGAGCCGGGCGGACACACGGCCCCGGCACTTTCAGTGCCGGGGGTGAGCACGTCGGGGGCGCTGTCCCGTTACGTCCCAACAAGCTGCACCAGCGACTGCTGGGCCGCGTACTGCACCTGCGGGTTTTGGCTCTGCGCCAGCCCCTGCAAGGCGGAGATAACCGCGCCGTTTTTGCTGCCGGACTCGCCCAGCGTCACCGCCGCCCAGGTTTGGGCGGGCGGTGCGCCTGTCCCAATAGCCTTTGTCAAGGCGGGAACGACATCCGACTCTGTTAGGGCGCCCATGCGCGCCAGGGTCTGGCTCGCATTGAAGGGCGCCGGCGTCGGCTGGCTGAAGGAGGCGACCAGGGCCGGAATGGCGTCGTGCTCCAGCACGGGCGTCAGCAGGCCCGACTGGGCGGCGCTGGCGACCGCGCCATCCCTATCTCCTAAAGCGCGAACCAGAGTTGGGATCACGGCCGGATTGCCGCTGCGGCCCAGTCCGACGGTCGCCCCCTCGCGGACGGGCACGGGCGTGGCGGGGTTATTCAGGACGGTATTCAGCGCGGCCACCGCGGCGGGCGTGCCGATACCGCCGAGCGCCTGCGCGGCGGACGCGCCGGTGTCCGGGCGCGTCAGGGCCGCCGTCAGCGGGCCGACGGCGGGCGGGCCGGCGGACTGAACGCCAGCCAGCGCGGCGTCACGGACGCGCGCATCGAAGTCGCCCAGAGCGGTCACCAGGGATGCAATGGCGGTGGGGCTGGCGAACCGGCCGATGGCAAGCGCCGCCTGGGCGCGGGCCTCGCTGTCGGCGTTGGGGTCTTGCAGGACGGCGCGGAGGGTCGGCTCGACGCCGCCCACGAGCGGCAGCGCGGCAGCGGCTTTGGCGCGGGCCGTCTGCGCGTCCGTCAGGGCCTTCTGCGCGTCCGCCTGCGCTTTGGAGTCCTTCGCCTTCGCCAGATCCCCCTGCGCCTTCGTCAGCGCATCCTGGGCCGTCCGCGCGCCGTTGTAGGCGGCCAGCACGGTGTCGGCCAGGGCGACCTGCGCCAGACGCATCACGGAAGGCTGATCGGTCTTGGCGGCAAGATTGGTCAGCTCGCCGACGCCGGCGGGGGACGCGATCTGGTCCAGCAGGCCGACCATCTGCTGCCGGAAAGCGATGTCACCCTGCGCCTTCGGGTCTTCCAGATGCGCGACGACGAGGGGAACGGAAGGGGCGCCGATCTTTTGCAGGGCGCTGATCGCCGAATCCTGCGCGGCAGGCAGTGACAGCACGGCATTGACCGCCGCGGCCGCCTTGTCGCCGCCGACCTTCCCCAGCACATCCACGGCAGCCCCGCGTATGTCCGGGTCGCCGTTGGAAAGCCGGTCCACGACAGCCTTCAGGTTGGCGTCGCTCTGGCCGGCCAGCGTCGCCAGCCCCGCCTTGGCGGTGTCTTTGACTGCGGTTTCGCTGTCCTTGCACAGCGCGAACCCGGCATCGAGCGCCTGATCGGGCGTGATCTTCTTCTGGTCCGTCAGCCGGTTCACCGAGTCCGCCGCGTTCTTGCGGATCTGGAGGCTGTTCACGTTCTGCGGGCTGGTCTTGTCCTCGTCCGGGTTCTGCGTGTTGATCAGCACATCCACCAGCCGCCCATTCTCGACCAATTTCTGCACCGCCCCGTCGCGAGTGTTCTGATCGGGGCTGGCGAGCGCGGTTTCGAGCTTGGCTTGCGAAGCCCGGTTGTAGCTGACCAGGCCGAAGACGGCCAAGATCAGGGCCGCAACGATGATGATGGCCCGAAGTCTGGCCCGAAAAAAAGAGAGTACGCTGCTCATAACAAAACCTTTCGTGTTAGCGGGCAAGGAGACCCCGTGCGTTCAGGCAGGGAGGAATTGCCCAATCGGTTTTGTCGGCATTCCGTTGACAAACGCCGACAAAATATGCTAATATATGAGTGTGCAACGTGCCATCCGAATAGTTTTGATGCCAACCCCTGAACAAGCAGCGGCACTCCTGGAAACGCTTCGGCAATCTTCCGAGTGCTTCAATGCTGTCTGCAAGTATGGCTGGCAATACAATACCAAGAACGGTGTTGATCTGCATAAAGCCACCTACTACCCGCTCAAAGCAGAGCATCCTAATATGCCCTGCCAACTGCTTTGTGCGGCACGGGTCAAGGCCACCGAAGCCTTGAAATCGGCTTTCGCTCTGAAAAAGAAAGACGGCAAGGTTTCCTGTCCCAAAGGACAAGAAGTTCCCATCCGTTACGATGCCCGCTCCTTTCGCCTCCTGCCAGACAAAAGGATTGCGTCGTTGGCTTCGGTGTCGGGGCGGCAGGAAGTCGCCTACCGCCTCTACAGCCATGCGGCGAAGGCATTTGCCGAAGCCTCTGGCTTTGACAGCGCAGACCTCGTTCACCGCAAACGCAAGTGGCATCTGCACATCGTCCTGACAATTCCCACGCCTGAGTTTGTTGACAATGCTCAGGCTGTCGGGGTTGACCTGGGCCTCAACCGCCCCGCCGTTACATCCAACCGTCAGTTCCTGGGCAAGCGGCGGTGGCGGGAAACCTCGAATCGGTACTTTCGGCTCCGCAGGAAACTTCAATCCAAAGGCACAAAGTCTGCCAGGCGACGCCTTAAAGCGTTGTCTGGCAAGCAGACACGGTTTCGGAGAGACTGCGACCATGTTCTGTCCAATCAGGTGGTTCAATCGGTCTTGCCAGGAACCACGATTGTTGTGGAGAACCTGACGGATATTCGCACGGGGACCAAGCAAAGGGGGCGTCAATCGCGCCGCCGCCTGCACTCCTGGTCGTTCGCGCAGATGCGCTCCTTCCTGACCTACAAGGCTGAAGCCAAAGGATGTCAGGTCGCTGGCACTGATCCGCGCTATACCAGTCAAAAATGTTCTCGCTGCGGTTACATCCATCGGGGTAATCGCAAGTCTCAATCGGTGTTCCTCTGCCGCCAATGCGGATACGAACTGAACGCAGACTTGAATGGAGCGATCAACATTGCCCGAAAGTACCTTGACGCAGTTGGTATATCTGAATGCGTCGGGCTTCCATCAGCCGAAGGGCTGATATTGTCAGAAAGCCCATTGTCTCAGACCCCCGTTTCCTCTGCGGTCGTGTCGTGGCCTGAGAACCACACTGACGCCGCAAGGGGTGCGGAACAAGGGCTAGAGACAAGCCCCTCGGCTTTAGCCAGGGGTATCTGACAGGGTTCCCCCAGTGGTGATACCTTATCTTAAACGAAACGGCGGGTTTTGTCAAGCGGCGACAAGGAGAAGCCGCCCCAAGCGTCGAACTAGGGCCGCATGAGCTTACGGATCGCCATTCTCTTGTCCGGCCGGCACGGGCGCGGGAGCAACATGCAGGCCATCGCCCAGGCGTGCGCGGACGGGCGGATTGACGGCAAGGTCGTGGGCGTGATCGGCAACTACGCCGACTCGCCCGCGCTGGCCCGCGCCCGCGATCTGGGGCTGCGCTCCTGCCATGTCCCCTCACGGGGGGATGAAGACGCCTACGCCGACGTCCTGCTCGGCCTCCTGCATCTGTACGAAGTGGACCTCGTCTGCCTCGCCGGCTACATGCGAAAAGTCCCCGATGCCGTCCTGGCCGCCTACGCCGGGCGGATAATGAACATCCATGCCGCCCTGCTGCCCGCCTTCGGCGGCCAGGGGATGTATGGGCATCACATCCACCAGGCGGTGCTGGATTACGGCGCGAAAGTCTCCGGCTGCACCGTGCATTTCGTGGACGCCGGCTATGACACCGGCCCGATCATCCTGCAAACGCCCGTCCCGGTCGAGGAGAACGACACGGCGGAGACACTGGCCGCGCGCGTGCTGGCCGCCGAGCACCAGACATACCCGCAGGCGGTCGCCCTGTTCGCGCAGGGGCGGCTGAGGCTGGACGGGCGGCGGGTGCGAATAACGGTCCGGCCCTGAAGGGCCGGGCTATTCGGGGTGGAAGTGCCTCCGGCACTGAGGAGCAGCCAGCGGAGACTCTCTCTTAGTCGCGGAGCGACTTTCACTCCGAGTAGCCCGGCCCTTCAGGGCCGGGACCCCTTCACCACCCGGTCAATCGCCGTCGCCGTTTCCAGCAGCGCGCGCAGGTCGGCCAGCGGCAGCATCGTCGCCGAGTCCGACAGCGCCTGTTCGGGCGTCGGGTGGACCTCGATAAACAGCGCGTCCACGCCCACGGCGACGGCGGCGCGCATCAGGGGCGGGATGAACTCGCGCTGGCCGCCGCTGCTGGTCCCCTGTCCGCCCGGCTGCTGGACGGAATGGGTGGCGTCGAAGACAACGGGATACCCAAAGGCCCGCAGGATCGGCAGCGAGCGCATGTCCACGACCAGCGTGTTGTAGCCGAAGCTCGCGCCGCGCTCGCACAAGAGCAGGTTTTGATTGCCCGTCCCCGTCACCTTTTCCACGACGTTTTTCATGTCCCAGGGGGCCAGAAACTGACCCTTCTTGACGTTGACGGCCCGGCCGCTCTCGCCTGCGGCGATGAGCAGATCGGTCTGCCGGGACAGGAAGGCCGGGATTTGCAGCACGTCCACGACCTCGGCCACAGGCTGGACCTGCCAGGTCTCGTGGATGTCCGTCAGGACGGGGACGCCGAACTCAGCCTTGATCGCCGCCAGGGTCTCCAGCCCCGCGTCCAGCCCGCCGCCCCGGAACGAGCCGGCGGACGTGCGGTTGGCCTTGTCGAAGGAGGCTTTAAAGATAAACGGCAGGCCCAGGTCGCGGCAGGCGGCCTGGGCGGACGCGGCGACCTGGCGGCAGAGGTCCAGGCTCTCGATGACGCACGGCCCGGCAATGACGGCGAGGGGCCAGCCCTCGCCGACGGCGAAATCACCGATGGTGACTGTGTTCATAGGGCTGTCTCCTGACTTTCCAGCAGCGCGTTTACGGCGTCCAAGACTTCCGGGACGGTCAGCAGTTTCATGCAGCGCATGAAGTCCTCATTGGTGTTCGGGCAGACCTTCTGGTCACAGGGGCCGCACGGGACGGGGTGCATCAGGGCCACCCCGTGCCCGGCCAGCGGCGCGCGGCCGGCGACCGGGGTTGGGCCGAATAGAGCGACGCAGGCGGTCCCCACGGCGGACGCCACATGCATCGGCCCGGTGTCCCCGCTTACAAGTGCGGAAGACTGCGCGATCAGGGCCGCCATCTGCCGGAAACTCAGCGCCCCCAGAGCCAGCGCCGGACGCGACCGCATTTGCGCCGCGATCCCCGCCACTGCCTCCTTCTCCTGTCGGCGCGCACTCCCCAGCAATACCACGCCGCAACCACGCTCCGCCAGTAAGTCACCCAGTTGCGCGAAGCGCTCTGCTGGCCAGCACCGGCTCGGCCAAGTCGTCATCGGAGCCAGGGTGACAAATGGCTTGTCCGGCGTCAGCCCCCCTGCCCGCAGGAAGTCGGCGGCAGCCTCGGCGTCTTGGGTCGTGTAGCCCATCTGCATATGTTTATCAACGGCTTCCGACAATCCCAGCGCCCGCAACGGCAACAGGTATTGGTCGGTGCGGTGCAGGGGCAGATCATCGTAAGTAAAATGGTGCGTATAAAGGCGAGCATGAGGACTCGTTTTGGTTTCGTTGTAGAAGTGTCGAAACGTGTCAAAGACGCCGATGGAGATCGGAGCCGCGACATCTTGCACCAGAAACGGCCATTCTTCCGGCTGGAATGAGATAAAGACGTCGTACACGCGGGCATCAAGGGCTTGACGTAGCGGCTTGGCACGGTAAGCCCATAGTGGATAAAACAGGGGATGGCCTTTGCGGAGGTGTTTCGTCCAGTAACTGCTTTGCCAGAGGAGGACTTCGTCAATGTATGGATGCGCTTCAACGGCATCACGCGCGTTCCGCTCCACGATCCATGTCAGATGGGCGTCAGGCCAGGCCTCTCGTAGCGCGGCCAACAGGGGTGTCCCCATCAATATATCGCCGTGCGCGCCCAGGCGCATGATGAGAATCCGTTTGACTGCCGCTCCATCGGTTCCACGACACCGATTAACGGGACTGTTACACGGCGTCAGCGGCCTGACGAACTCCGGCGGAAGTTTTCTTCGGAAGACTTTCATTTTGAACAGGAATGGAAGGTTGCAGCAACGGTTCCGCTGCTTTCAGAACATGGTCCACAGTGATAGAGTGTAGGCAACGCAAATAATCCTCCCCTACTTGAGAACAAGCCGCCTGATCACACGGGCCACAGGGAACGGGATGTACTAGTGTTCGACCGCGTCCCATGAGCGGCGCGCGCGCAGCCACCGGCGTCGGGCCGAACAGGGTGACGTAAGGCGTTCCCACCGCCGCCGCCACATGCATCGGCCCGGTGTCCCCGCTGATCAGCAACCTGCTGCGGGCGATCAAGGCTCCCATTTGTCGAAAACTCAATACCCCTGCCGCAAGGATTGGAATAGTCTCCATCCGGGCGGCGATGTCTTCAATGTCCGGGCGCTCCTTCTGGCTGCCGATGAGGATAACGCGACAGCCATGATAGCGCGCTAACGCATTGCTCAGCTTCACATAATACTCCGCCGGCCAGCAACGACTGGACCAGGTGGTCATGGGCGCGACGACGACTAACGGCTCATGCGCGGAGACGGACCAAGATTCCAAGAATCGCTCGGCCGCTGCCGCGTCATCGGCAGTAAAACCCAGGCACATCGCCTTCTCCACAGGCTCCGGCAAGTCCAAGGCGTGCAGCGGAAGGAGGTACTGGTCCGTCCTGTGCTCAGGCAGATTCGGATGGACATAAGCCACATGAAAAAGCCGTGCATATCGGCTTGTCGCTATGGCATTGTCGGTCTGACGAAACGTATCAAAGACCCCAATGGAAAGCGGTGCGGCGATGCCGCGAACGGTCATAGACCATTTCTCGGGGTCCAGGGAAATGAAGACGTCGTAGCGGCGCCCCCGCAACGCCTGCTTCATTTTGCGAACGCGGAGAAACCAGGTCCGCTTGATCTTTGTGTCTAGGATTTTTGCCCACTCCTCTGGGTCCCACAGCAAGAGCTCATCAAGACAGGGGTGGGCATCCACCCCCTCCCGGTAACGGCGCTCGGCGAGAAAGGAAAGATGGGCATCCGGCATCGCCGAGCGAAGCGCGTTCAGCAGTGGCGAAGCCATTAGGAGATCGCCAAACGCCCGGAAGTTCATCACTAGGATGCGCCGGGAGGCGGCTTCCGGCACGGAGCAGCGCCGCCGGGGAACGTTGCAGGGATCGAGTGGAGCGACCGCCTCGCAGGGATTGTAAGGAGTCGCCGGCTCGCCGTGTGTCATGTTGTTCATAGTCAGTTCTACCCGGATGCCTATGAGGCCGACGCTCTTTTCAGCACCCCCGCGCCGCGCGCGGCTTCGTATTCGCGGTGGTACAGCGCCTCGATCCGATCGGTCATGAGGCGCAGCGAGAAGTGCGCCTCGGCCCGCTCCCGGCCCGCTGTCCCTAGGCGCTTGCGGAGGAATGCATCCCCGGCTAGCCGGGCGATGGAGGCTGCCAGAGCGTTCGCGTCGGACGGAGACACCAAGAACCCCGTTTCGCCGTCCACGATCATCTCGGGCGTTCCCCCTGTCCGGGTCCCGACGACGGGCTTGCACAGCGCCATCGCTTGCTGGACGACGGCGGCGCACGGCTCGTTCCATGTCGAGGGCAGCGTCATGATGTCGAGGGCGGCGATGACGTTGTTGACGTCGTCGCGGAAGCCGGCGAAGATCACCTGCTTTTCCAGGCCCATCTTCCGCACGGCGTCGCGGACGGCGGCCTCGGACGGCCCATCGCCGACGATGATGTAGCGCAGTGGGTAGCGGTCGCCCAGAGTGGACGCTGCCTGGAGCAAAACTTCATGCCCCTTTTTGGGAGCGATCTGGCCCACGATGCCCACCGTCAGGCAGTCGTCGGGAATGCCCAGATCGCGTTTAATGCTCTGGGGCGGGGCCGTCGTCTGCCGGAATTCTTCGATGTTCGTGCCGTGATGGATGACTTCGACCTTGTCGGCGGAAACGCCGCAGGCCAGCAGCGTGTCGCGGACGGACGCCGAAACGGTGACGAGGCGCGTCCAAAGCACCTGGCTGTAGAGCCACGAGCCGAGCCGGTTCTTGAAGGGGTACGGCATGTGGCGGGTCATGATGCGGACGGGGACATGGGCGCGCAGGCCGGCGAACGGCGGCACGATCATGTCCGTGCTCCAGTGGGCGTGGAGGACGTCAATCGGCTTCTCGCGCAAAAACCGGCGCAGGGCGCCGTAATCCTGCCAGTCGTTCTGCTTGCGGACTGTAATGGGCACGGTTGCCAGCCCCATCTGATGCGCGCGCTCCTCGACGAACCGGCCTGGCCGGCAGGCGACGGTGACGTCGTACCCGCGCCGCTGAAGCTGCTGCGACAGGCTCAGGGCGTGAAGCTCCGCCCCGCCCCAATTGGGGAACGCGGAGGCCACTTGCAGCACGGAGAGGGACATGAAAACGATTATCCTTAAGAACCCCCCAGCCCCCACCACCGTCAATGCGGGGGGAGGCGAACGGGAGGCGAGATTCTATCCTGTTCCCCCATTATTGGGGGCTAGGGGGCCGGCGTAAGCGGCGCAGACACGGGCAATGATGCTGGTGGTGGAGCGCCCCGCGACCAGCGACAGGAGGCGCACATCGCCGCCGTAGGCACGCACGACCTGGGCTTCGGGCAGGTCCTCCTCACGGTAATCGCCGCCCTTGACATAGACGGCCGGGTGGAGCATTTCGATCAGCGGCACGGGCGTCCGCGTCGCGAACGGCGTCACATAGTCCACGCAGGCAAGCGACGCCAGCATTTCCATCCGCTCCTCGAGCGGGACGATAGGCCGCAGGTCGCCTTTGAAGCCGCGCACCGACTCGTCCGCGTTGACCGCGATGATCAGCGCGTCTCCCAGGGCGCGCGCTTCGGCCAGGTAGCGGGCATGGCCCACATGGAGCAGATCGAAGACGCCGTTGGTGAAGACGACCGTTTCGCCCGCCGCCTGCCGCGCCGCGACGATGCCGGCGAGTTCATCAGGTGTCTTTATTTTGTCATTTATTTCTTTAGGCGCTGACGGGAAGGGCGATGCCACGCGGCCTCCTTTCGGGCCGACCCATCCGCAGGGCAAGGGCGGAGATGACGGCGGGGACGCTCAGGTTCTGCATACACATCATGTCGCCCCGCGCGCAGATGCGGTCGCGGCAAGGGACGCAGGACAACGTCCGGTCAATCAGCACCGTGCTGTTTTCGGTCAGCGGCCCGGTCCGGTCCGGGTCCGCCGCGCCGGACAGGACCACGAGCGGCGTCCCGACAGCGGCCCCGATGTGCATCGGGCCGGTGTCGCAGGTCAGCAGCGCGTCCGCGCGGGCCAGCACCGCCCCGAACTGCTTGACGGTCAGACGCCCCGCCAGATCAAGGATGCGGCCGTCCGCCGAGGCCACTTCGCGGGCCAGACCGATCTCGTCCAGCCCGTCCATGACCGTCTTGAACGACGACGGCGCGCCCGTCACGGCCACTTTGACGCCCGGCTGCGCGGCCCAGTGCGCGGCGACGGCGCGGAACCGGTCCAGCGGCCAGCGGTTGAGCGGGCGTGAGGCGGCGGGGTTGATGACCAGCAGCCGGTCCTGGGCCGAGACGCCTGCTTCGGCAAGCACCTGCGCCGCCCGTTCAGTGTCCGGCGCGGGGATGACAAAATCCAGCGAACGGTCCGTGAGCGGCCCGACGCCGAGCGGCAGCAGCTCTTTGTAAAAATCGTCCACGGCATGAGCCACGCGCCCCGTGCCGGGCTGGACGGCCATGCACTTCCCGAACGTCAGCCGCGTCCGTGCGCCGCTGGCCGCCGCCATCAGGTACGACTTGGCGCTCGGGTGCAGGTTGATCACCAGGTCGTAGCGCGCCCGCGCCACGCGCCACAGGAACGGGACGAAGTGGTCGAGCCGCGAATCCACGCCGCGCTTGTCGAATGTAATCACATGGCGAATGTCGGGATGCCCCGCCAGTGCGTCCTTCATGCCCCCGCCGACGATGAAGTCAATGGCGAGATCGGGATGGGCCGCGCGAAGCGCCCGCACCGAGGGCGTCGCCAGCAGGATGTCGCCCATGCCGCCGAACCGAATGAACAGGGCGCGCTCCAAGTTCCGAGAAAGCTGAGTATGGGTCATCGCTGATCCGACGGACACGCCGAAATTATACCGGATTCAAGCCGCCGGTTGCAAGCAGACTGGTCGCCGGCCGTTCCTGGGCCAGCAGCGCCTGCGCCGCCGCCCGCACGTCTTCCACATGTAACGAGGCCATCGTGCCGTCCGGCGATTCCAGAACGCGGTGGCACGGCCCGTAGTTTCCCCATTTGCGCGGGTTGGTCGGCCCAAACAAGGACACGGTCGGCACTCCCAGGGCGACGGCGGAGTGCATGACGGCGGTGTCGTTGCCGACGAACAGGCCGAGCTGCGAGACGAGGGCCAGCGATCCGCGCAGATCGCAGGCGCCCGCGAAATTGGCGATCCGCACCCGCGTCTCTTGGGCGCAGCAGGCCAGCATCTCCTCGGCGGCGTCCCGCTCCTCCGGGCCGCCGATCAGCACGATCCTCCGGCGCCCGTCTTGCCGGAGCAGCGCGTCGGCCATCTGGGCGAAGCAGCCCGCGCCCCAACGCTTCCGGGGCAAACTCGCGCCGGGCTGGATGCCGATGAGCCGGGCGCGGGGAATGTCCGCGCCCCACGCCTCGCGCAGCCGCTCCCGCGCCTGCCGCGTTTCCGGCTCACTCACCCACAGCTCCAGCACGGGGTTGACGGGCGCGTAGGGCGCGACCGCGTGCAGGACGTCGAAATAGCAGGCGATCTCGCTTTTTTCCCGATCATAATCCACGCGGCAGTTGAGCAAGGGGCCACGCATCTCGGACCGGAAGCCGGCACGAAGGCGCACCCCGGCGAGCCAGGGTGTCAAGGCCGAGTGGAACGAGCGGTTGAGGGCGAGACAGAGATCAAAGCGCCCCGCCCGGAGCCGCCGCACGAGGCTGAAGTACGGGCGTCCGCCTTTGTCCGACTTGTACGGGTCGAACTCGATGATCTCGTCCAGATAGGGGTTGTTTTGCAGCAGGACGCGCGCATTCTTCCCGGTCAGCAGGGCGATGTGGGCGTCCGGCCACTGCGCCCGCGCCGCTCGGAAGATCGGAATCGCCAGCAGCGTATCGCCGATAAATCGAAACTTGGTGGCGATGAGGATGCGCCGGATATCGCCGCGGACCTGCGGCTCGTAGGGGTGGACGACGGCGTCGGGGGCAGGCCGGGCGGCCTCGGCCTGCGGCAGCAGGGTCAATTCGCCCCGGCGCAGCCGCAGCAGACGCCGGGCGGCCCGCGCGACCTCGTCGGGAGTGATCGCCCGCAGGCAGTCGTAACGTCCGTCGCAGGTCGGGTGGTTCCCGCATGGGGCGCAGGGCAGCGCTTTGTAGATCGCCTCGGACCGGGTATCAAACGGTCCGGTGACAGCAGGATCGGTGGAACCGAACAGAGCGAGCGTGGGCGTCCCGACCGCCGTCGCCAGGTGCATCGGGCCGGAGTCGGCGCTGAGGAGCAGGTCGCAGCGCTGGAGGACGGCGGCCAGCGTCTTGACCGAGGTTCGCCCGACAAGGCTGACGGGTTTGGCGTGCTGGACCAGCCGCATCACGTCCGCCGCCAGGGTGCTGTCCTCCGCGCCGGACCCGACGAGGACGCAGGGGGTGTCCGCCAGCCCATCCAGCGCCAGGGCAAAGGAGGCGGCGAACCAGCGTTTCTGCGGCCGGGTCGCGCCGACGTTGACGGCGATGACCGGACCGCCCGGCGCAACCCCCGCTTCGGCCAGCAGCGCGTCCGAGGCGGCCTTCGACTCGGCATCCACGGTCACGACGAGGCGGCGCCCGTCGCGGCCGGGATCCGGCGGCAGCGGCATCGTGTCCCGCATGGCGTCGGCCATGTGCGTTGCCCGCGTCTGCCGCAGCTCGGTCAGAAAGCGGTTCATGCCGCGCCCCCCCTGCCCCACCCGGCGCGGGGTCCGGGCCAGCCAGGCGGCGGCGGCATAGGCGGAGAGCGGCGGCAGGATCACGGCGTCCGTGTATTTGCCGTCCCGCAGCAGCCGGTACGTCTGGGCGACGCGCGCCCAGCTTCCGCGCGCCGTGCGGGCGATGATTGTGTCCAAGTCGGGGTTGTTTTCGAGCACTTCCGCCGCCGCGCCCGCGCCGACGACGGTGTCAATCCGAGCATCCGGGTACGCCTGCCGCAGCGCGGCGATCGCCGGCGTGGTCAGCAGGGCGTCCCCCATGTAGTTCATGTTGACGACTAAAAACTTGCGCATCGTGATATAGTTTACCCGAAAGGACCTAACCCCGGCGCACCCCCAATAAAACCCTAGCGCCGACCCTTCCTTGTCAGGGAGGGGTAAGATTTGTTTTCGTTCGGCTGTGCTTCTGGACAAGCGGTAAGAGGCTTGTCTCACCCTTCCTTACCAGGGAAGGGTCGGCGCTTGTGCCGGGATTAGGTAATCTTCTCCACCGCCGCCAGCACGGCGTCGGGCGTGATCCGCGCCAGGCTCGCCGCCCCGGCCTCGTCCGTGGGACGCTTGCCCGCGACCATCGCGCCGGGTGCGGGATCGTGAAGAACGACGTTGCGCGCGCCGTAAGGCCCGTGCCGGGCAGGGTCGGTCGCGCCGAATAGGGCGACGACGGGCGTACCGACGGCCACGGCAATGTGCATCGGTCCCGTATCGGCTGTCACCAGCAGATCGCAGGCGGCCAGAACCGAGGCCAGCGCGCGCAGGGTCGTCCTCCCGGCAAGGTCTACATACCCGGTCAGGGAGGGCGTGATTTGCGAGACGACTTGGGCATCGTCTTTGTCCCCAACGAAGACGATCCCCTGTCCCTGTGCCGCCAGCGTCCGCGCGACAAGCGCCCATCGGTCGGCGGGCCAGCGCTTGTAGGCGCGCGACGCCCCGACGTTCAGCGCGATCCAGGGGCGCGGCAGGACCGAAAGCCACTGGGCCGCCTTTTCCGCGCCCTCCCCTGCCAGGTATGGCTGCGGCGTGAACTCCGTGTGCGGCGCATGAATGCCCAGCGCCTCGGCGAAGCCGTACAGCAGGTCTACCTCGTGCCGGTCCCGCGCCTTGCCGGGGATGATGGGGTGTGTCAGGAACAGCGCGTTCGCCTCCCGGTTCCGGTCCCAGCCGAGACGCACCGGCGCCCCCGACAGCCGCGTCACCAGCCCGCTTAGGAGCAGGCCCTGCATGTCCAGGGCCATGTCATAGCAGCCCGCCCGCAGCTCGGCCCGGAGCGCCCGCAGCTCGCCCACCGTGGGCCTGTCCGGCAGGACGTACAAGTGGTCAATGGATGGGTTGCCGCGCAGGACGTCCGCGCAGCGGCGGCGGACGACCCAGCCCAACGTCAGATGCGGCGCGGCTTCCCCAATCGCCTGCACGACCGGCAGAGCGTGGATGACGTCGCCGATGGAACTGGTCTTGACGATCAGCAGACGCGAAATCTCAGTGAGCGGCGGCAGCGGTCGGGGCATTTTCGCTCGTTTCCATCGCTTCCAGGTCCGCCGGAGGCGGCACGCGCCAGCGGTCGTGCAGCCACAGCCACTGGTCGGGATACTGCCGGACGATGTCCTCGATGTCCGCCGTCACTTCAGCCATGATCCGCCGCACATCCGCCTCGGTGTCGCCGGTCGGTTCAGGAAAGATGGCCGGATAAAACACGGTTTTGTACGTCCCGTCCGGCTGGCGGGGACAGAACATCGGCAGGATCGCCGCGCCGGTCTTCAAAGCCAGCACGGCGGGGCCGGCGACGGTTCCGGCCGGCTTGCCGAAGAAGGGCACGAAAACGTCCTCGGATTTCTGGTCCGGGACGATGGCGACGATCTTGTTTTCGCGCAATTGCTTCAGCAGGGCGCGGGGCGAGTCGCCGCGCGGGTGGACCGTGTAGCCGTTCGTGCCGCGCACCCGGTCCGTCAGCGCGTTAAGCCCTTCGTCCTCGCTCTGCCGCGCGACGACTTTGATGGAGAAACCTTCCATCGCGGCGCGCTTGGACAGCCACTCCCAGTTGCCCAGATGGGCGGAAACGACGATGGCGCCTTTGCCGCGCGCCAGCAAAGCGTCCATCGGCGCATACGAATCGCCTTTGACCCAGTGCCGCATATCGTCCAGCGTGAAATCCGCGCCTTTGAAGAATTCCACCAGCAGCGCGCGCGCGAAATGCTGGAAGACGCGCTTGATCAGCGCCTGCCGCTCTCGCTCGGTCATCGCGTCGCCGTAGGCGATCTTGAGGTTCTTTTCGGCGACGCGGCGGTAGCGGGCCGAGACTTGGTAGCCCAGCGTCCCCATCGCCGTCCCCCAGGCCAGGGCAGGCTTCCAGGGGACGCGCCGGATGACCGAGAAAAGCATCCAGAACGCCGAGCGGATAAAGCCCTGCCAGATTTTTTTGCTGGTACGCATACATGATTTCCCCGCCCTAAAGGGCAGGTTTACACGGATAGGCCGCCTCTTCGGGGCAGAGGAAGCCGGGCAAGAACAGTGTCCATGAAGTCGGCTTCGCCTTCCACGGTCATTTCGATCCGCAGCGCATAAGTCGGCAGTTCCGCTTCAGCCACCGCCGGCCACTTCACGGCGTCCTTCTCCGTCATCACCAGAGCGTCCGCGCGGGACTGCATGGCGGCGCTCAGAGCCGCTTGCGCGTCCGAGAAGCTGATTTTGTGGTGGTCGTCCCATACCCGCTGCCCAACAACTTCCGCGCCGACCTCGCGCGTCAGGGTCTCGACGAACGACTGCGGCTGCGCGATGGCGGAAACGGCGAAGACGCGCCGGTCGCGCAGTTCAGAGAACGGACGGACGGGAGCCGATAGGTCATTGGCAGGCACCAAGCCGGCGGCGCGGTGGTCGGCGAAGAAAAGCGGCGCGTCCGGCGCCAGGGCGCGCACCTGGGCGGCCAGCGCCTGCCGCTCGGCGGGCGTCAAGCCGCCGGTGCGGGTGGCGACGACGATGCCGGCCCGGCGCAGGTGGCGCTTCGGCTCGCGCAGGAGGCCGCGCGGGAGCGGGAAGCCGTTGTCGAAGGGGCGGCGGGCGTCCAGCAGCACGATGTCCAAGTTCCGGCCAAGCTGCCAGAACTGAAAGCCGTCATCCAGGATCAGCGCGTCCAGCCCGAAGCGGCGCAGCGCTTCGCGCCCGGACTGCCGCCGGTCTTTCCCGACGAGGACGGGGACGCCGGGCAGCGTCTGCGCGAGAAGAGCAGGCTCGTCGCCGGTCTGCAACGCCGGAAGGAAGACCTGAGCGTCCAAGCCCGAAACGACGCGCACGGATTGGCCCTCGCCGCCGTGACCACGGCTCAGGATCGCGACGCGCTTGCCCTTCGCCTGCAACCGTCGGCAAAGAAACTGCGTCATGGGCGTTTTGCCCGTGCCGCCCACGGTCAGGTTGCCGATGCTGATGACAGGGATCGGCAGCCACTCGCGCCGCCGCAGGCCCAGCCACTCGCCGGCCAGATAGGCTTCCAGCCCCAGGCCGTACAAGCCCGCAGAGCCGCCCAGAAAGCCGCGCAGGGCGGAGGCAGGAAGGCCGGGACGGCCCGGCTCGGCGATGACGCTCAGAACATATCGCTCTAGGCGCGACGCCACAGGCCCCACCCCGCCCGCGCCTTTCCGTCCGCGCGAACGGCCCCGACTTCGCGCTCGGCCTGCTCTTCCAAAGCCGTGATCGCCGCGCCGACACGCTCGCCCCACAAGCGCTGGTCTTCCTCGCTTTTGGCGTCGGCGGGGATGTAGATCGGCTCGCCGTAGATCCAAACGACGCGCGCGAAGGGCAGCGGGATCATGTACTTGTCCCAGGCGCGCATCAGCTTGCGCGGGTAGGCGCTGATGCCGGCGGGGATGATGGGCGATCCGGACTTCTGGGCGAGAAAGATCGCGCCGGGCTGGACGACGTGGCTCGGCCCGCGCGGGCCGTCGGGCGTGTGCGCCAGCGTCGCCCCGGCTTTCAGGTGCTTGGTCATGGTCAGGGCCGCCTGCACCGCGCCGCGCGCCGAGGTCGAGCCGCGCACCGTATTGATGCCGCAGCGCTGGAACAGCCGGTTCTGGAGTTCGCCGTCGCGGGACGTCGAGACCATCGCCCAGTACCCCCGGTTGCGGAAAAAGGCGATGGGCATGAAGGTGCGCCCGTGCCACGAAACGAGGATGACGCCTTTGCCTTCCTGCTGCAAGGCGCGAACGCGGTTCTCGCCGACGACGCGCACGCGCAGGGTGGCCGAAAGCAGCCGGACGATCCAGTAGGCCAGGAGTGGAATGAAATGCAGCTTCATGGTCGAAAAATTTGTTCCTACGGGAGCGCCGTCATCGGCGCCGTTGCCGTGCTAGGGTCCAGGGCGTCACCGTCCTTTTCGCCAGGCTCCCCGGTGTCTTCCCAGGGAAACTTCTTCTCGTGGAAACGCTCGTACAGGTGCCGGTACAAGCCATCGGGACGCCGCATCAGGTCATTATGCGTCCCGCTCTCGACGATCCGGCCGGCCTCCATGACCAAAATCTTGTGCGCGTTCTGGATGGTGGACAGACGGTGGGCGATCACCAGAGTCGTCCGCCCGCGCATCAGCGTTTCCAGGGCCTCCTGGACCACTTTCTCGGACTCGGCATCGAGGGCGGACGTGGCCTCGTCTAAGATCAAGATGCGCGGGTCTTTCAGCAAGGCGCGCGCGATGGCGATGCGCTGGCGCTGCCCGCCCGAAACCTGCTTGCCGCGCTCGCCGACCAGCGTGTTGTAACCGTTCGGCATCATCGCGGGGTCGGAAATAAAGCTGTGGGCGTTGGCCGCCCGCGCCGCCGCCTCGATCATCTCGTCCGTCGCCAGCGGATTGCCATACGCGATGTTGTCGCGGATCGTCCCGCCGAACAGGACGGTTTCCTGGGGCACGATGGCGATCTGACGGCGCAAGGAGGACAGCGTCACGCCGCGAACGTCATAGCCGTCCACGCGGATGGCGCCTGCCTGCGGGTCGTAGAAGCGCGGGATCAGGTCGGCAATCGTGCTCTTGCCCGCGCCGGACGAGCCGACGACGGCGACGACCTCGCCGGGGTTCATCGTGAACGAGATGTCGCGCAGGACAGGCGTGTCCGGGTTGTAGGCGAAGGCGACGTGGTCGAACTCGACGCGGCCCGCGACCTCATGGAGCGCGACGGCGTCGGGCGCGTCTTGAATCTCGGATTGGACATCTAAAACGTTGTGAAATATGCGGCTGCTGCCCGCCTGAATCTGCTCCCAGGTCACTTTCGCGCTGCCCAGGTTGCTGACGCCGACCGCGACCTGGTTTAGCAGATAGATGAACGAGACCAGATCCCCCAACGTCAGCTTGTGCGAGATGATGAGCTTGCCGGCAAACCAGAGGGCCAGCGCGATGCCCGCCGCGCCGATCACGTCCGTGACCGGCTTGAGCTTGGCGGACTGCCGGATGACCCGCATGGCGAGGTCTTTGGCCAGCCCGTTCTCCAGCCGGAACCGGTCCGATGCATACCGTTCCGCCCCAAACGACTGGATGATGCGGATGCCGCTGAAAGTCTCCTCCATCAGTGTGTTCACGTCGGCCAGTTTGTCCTGAGTCCGCCCGGTAATCGAGCGTATCAGACGCGACAGCCGGCCGATACTGTAGACCATGACGGGGACGGCCAGCAGGGCGGCGCAGGAAAGCGGAACGGAGATTTGGAAGATGAGGACGCCCCCTGCAATGATGGTGAACGGGGCCGGGGCCAGGTCTTTCAGCCCGGAGACGCTGCCTTGCAGCAACGGGACATCGTTGTTGATCGTGGACATCAGCGCGCCGGTGCGCTGCCGGTTGAAAAAACTCAGGGAAAGCCCTTGCAGGTGGCGGTAGATGTCGTTTCGGAGGCTCAGGCCGAGCCGCTGTCCCGCCTCGGCGAAGAAGACGGTCTGCCCGTAATAGAACAAGCCGCGCACGGCGTAGATCGCCACGATGGCGACGCTAATCACGTTGAGCTGCGTCTTCAGACCGCCGGTGTGCATGATGGCGAGGCTGACCAGCCCGAGCAGGCGGTTGTGTTTCCCGGCGACCGGGTCGGCGCCACCCGTGCTGGCGTGGACGAACGCATCCAGCAGACCGGTGACCAGCAGCGACATGGCGCTGACGCCCACGGCACAGCCGAGCGCGCCGAACAGGTAGCGCCGGTCGGGCCGGATGTAGAACCACAGGCGGTCCCAAATGTCGCGCGGCTTGTGCATGGTGTGCTAGTGTACCAGAAAAGGCAGCTTTAGAAAGCGCAGGCTGAGGAGAAGCACGAAGATCAGTTGATACGTCGCCGTGGTCTGCTCGCGGTTCCGCAGGGCCTGCGCCCACTCGAAGCGGCCCGCGCCGGTCGCGCGCGGCCAGGGCGAGGGCAGCAGGCGCGGGACGCGGCGCACATAGTCCAGGTAAGGGGCGCCGAACTTGGCGGTCAGAAACGACTCCTCGTAGAAGATGGCGGCGAGGTGGAAGACGAGGAACAGCGAGACCATCAGGCCCACGCCCCAGACGCCCAGACCGGAGATCAGGCCCAGCCCGACGGCCAGCAGCAGGGAGCCGAAGTAGAGCGGGTTGCGGACATGGGCATACGGCCCGCCCGTGGCGATCTCGGCGTCTTTGGCGATGTAGCCCGCCGACCAAAACCGGACGACCTCGCCCAGAACGACCAGCGCGATGCCGACGGCATAGGCCGCCCAGCCACCGTCGCTGCGGTGCAGGGCCAGCGTCAGGATCAGCAGCAGCAGGGGGACGAGCCAGGTGAAGACGGTGCGGCGGCGCACCAGAAACGGCGGCTTCATGGCCGGGGGCAGGGTATTTTCGGACACAGGGTTCTCGGATTGGATCATAACTATTGGCCGGACACGGCGGAAGAGCCGCCGGAAGTTCGCGCGGCGATGGTTTCCAGCAGCAGCGCCGCCGCGCGCCCAACGCCGCCCGGCTCGCCCAGGTTGTCGCGGACGAGGTCGTGCAGGCGCTCTTTCAGGGCGAGGATGCGGCCCGGCTGGAGCAGCAGCTCGACGGCCAGACCCGCGATCGCTTCGGCCGTCGCCTCGTCCTGGATTAACTCGGCGAACAAGCGCTCCCCGGCCAGGATGTTCGGCAGCCCGATGTGGGCGATGTTCAGGCTCCGCCGGCGCAGCCGCCACTCCAGGGCCATCAGCCGGGAGCCTCGGTAGACGATCACCATCGGCTTCCGCAAGATCATCGCTTCCAGGGTGGCCGTCCCGGATTTGGTCAGGGCCAGGTCGCACCGGGCGAGGACGTCCCAGGTCAGCCCCTCGCAGATGACGAGCGGCGCGGAAACGGCCCCGTGAGGAGGGGCGGGCGCGCGCCGCGCTTCGGCGGGTACGTCGCCGGGCGGCAGCGTCCAGCCCTCGTTGGTCGCAAGCTGCGGCAGCGGCGGCGTCAGGGCGCTGTGCGCGATCTGCGCCAGCGTGTCCCCCGCCTGCGTCATCAGGAGGTGCAGGCGGTCGGCATGACCGCCCGCCCGCTGTTCCCGGCGGATCAAGCGTTCCGCCAGAGGGCGGGCGCCGGCGGAAGACAGGGCCAGCACGAATTGGACGCCGGGGATGCGCCGGGTGATCTCGCCCGCCGCGCCCAGCAGCGCGGGCAGGATGTGGCGGATCTCCCCATGGCGGCTCCCCGGCAGCAGGGCGACGAGCGGGCGGTGCGGGTCCAGCCCGAAGCGCGCGTAAAACTCATCGTCGGCCAGGGCCGGCTTGACCAGGTCCAGCAGCGGGTGGCCGACGAAGTGGGCATCGGCGCCGTCTTCCCGCAGACCTTTCTCGGACCAGGGGAACGGCGTCACGATCCGATCCGTCGCCGCCGCCAGATTGGACTTCTTTTTGCGCTCCCCCGTCCGCTTGCGCCAGGAGCCGGGCGGGAAGTAATAAAAGACCGGGCAGACACCGTTCCTTTTGACCCAGCGCGCCAGCGGGACGTTGAACGCGCCGGCGTCAATCACGACCAGAGCATCCGGCGGATCGCGCCGCAGGGCGCGCTTCATGTCCGCCAGCACCCACAGCATGTGCGGGATCTTTGCCAGGGTGTCCGCGATGCCGATGGCCGCCCAGGGATCGCTGTTGTGGCGCAGCGTGACGCCCGCTTCGGCCATGAAGTGACCGCCGATGCCCCAGGCTTCCACGGGACCGGGAAGCGCCAGGGCGCGCAGGGCCGTCAGCAGGGCCGCGCCCTGCCGGTCGCCCGACGGCTCGCCCGCCACCATTGCGATCCTCCACGGCTTCTCGCTCACATCTGCCCCCTGTCACTGCCGGGGCGCGTCGTTCTGGCGCCCGTTGGAGCCGAAGCGGATGTTGCGGATGAAGTCCAGCAGGTAATCGCGCTCCGGGCTGGCCTCGACCTCGTTCTCGATGGTCTCGATGGCCTGGGACATGTTCATCTGCGAACGGTACAGCAGCTTGTACGTCTGCTTGAGATCGGCCCGGACGGGCGAAGAGACGCCCGAGCGGCGCAGGCCGATCACGTTCAAGTCCAGCACCTTGCAGGGACGCCCGTCGGCCATCATAAACGGGGGGATGTCCTGAACCACTTTGGAGTAGCCGCCGATCATCGCCAAGCGGCCGATGCGCACGAACTGATGGACGCCGACGAAGCCGCCGAAGTTCACGCGCTCCTCGACCTCGACGTGGCCCGAGATGCCGGTCATGTTCGCCATGGTGATGCCGTTGCCGATGCGGCAGTTGTGGCCGATATGGGAATAGGCCATGATCAGATTGTCGTCGCCAATGCGCGTCTCGTTGCCCGCGCCCGCCGCGCGGTGGATCGTGACGTGCTCACGGATGATGTTGTTGTCGCCGATGACCAGAAAGCTTTTCTCGCCCTTGAACTTGCGATCCTGCGGGATGCCGCCCAGAACCGCGCCGGAAAAGATATCGCAGGCGCTCCCGATGGTGACATACGGCTCGACGACCACGTGGGGCCGCAGGCGCGTCCCCTCACCGATGACGGCTTCGGCCCCGACCACGGCATAGGCGCCGATCTCGACATCGCTGCCGATCTCTGCGCTGGGATCAATGCTGGCTGTAGGGTGTATCTTCATGCGGGAATGGTGTCTTTCCCATTGGGGGCAGTCTGGGTGGGAGCAGTCTGGGTGGGAGCAGTCTGGGTGGGAGCAGTCTGGGACGCGACGAGGAGCGGCGCGACGAGGGCGAACATGATCTCCGCCCCCGCCACTTCCTGCCCCGCCACGCGCGCCACGCAGCGGACCCGGCCCATGTTGCCCCGGATGCGCAGCATCTCCGTTTCCACCTCCAGCGTGTCGCCGGGCACGACGGGCCGGCGGAATTTGACGCCTTCTACCGTTCCGAGGTAGGCCATCTTTCCCTTGTGCTCCTGCAAAGCGAGGATCATCACCCCCCCGACCTGAGCCATCGCTTCGATGATCAGCACACCGGGCATGATGGCGCGCTGCGGGAAGTGCCCCTGAAAGAACGGCTCGTTGGCCGTCACGTTTTTAATGCCGACGGCCCGCTTGCCCGGTTCCAGCTCCAAGATGCGGTCCACGAACAGGAACGGATACCGGTGCGGCAAGATCTCCTTGATGGCCTCAATCTCAAGTACAGGCAAAGTGGTCTCCTCAGCAACATTACAGGACATGCGTGACTACAGGCGCGACAACAGGCTCGCCAGGCGCGTGTTCAGCGTGTGGCCGGGCCGGACGGCGATGACCTGGGCCAGAAGAGGTCGCCCGACCAGGGTCAGATCGCCGATCAAGTCCAGCAGCTTATGGCGGGCCAGCTCGTTTGCGAAGCGCAGCGGCGTCTCGTAACGGTCTTCCCCCAGAACCACGGCGTTCTCGCGCGACGCGCCCAGCCCCAGCCCCTGCGCCCGTAGAGCCTCGATCTCCGAAAGAAAACCGAACGTGCGGGCGGGCGCGATGTCGGCGGCATAATCGCTGCCGATGGAGTCAAAGGCGGCGGCCAGCGTTCCAAGATAGGGATGCCGGGGGTACTCCAGCACGACCGCCGCCCGGAAGCGGTCCGAGGGCAGCGCGACCAGGGTGGAGCCGCCTTCGGAAACCGCGACCGGCTGCGCCAGGGTCAATGGGCGGACGGGATCGCAGGGTTGCACGCGCAGCCCGGCGGCTTCTAAAAGCGCGACGAACGGGGCGGCGCTGCCGTCGCCCGCCGGCATCTCCCCGCCCTCAGTCTCAATCACGGCATCGTCCACACCCAGACCCGCCAGGGCCGAGAGGACATGCTCGACCGTCTGCACTTCCACGCCGTTCAGTCCCAGTCGGGTGCAGCGGGACGTATCCGTGACGTTCGCCGCGCAGGCGGGAATCTCCTGCCCGCTTGCCCGGTCCCGGAAGGTCAGCCCCGCCCCTGATGAGGCGGGGTGGAAACAAACGGAAGCGTCGGCCCCGGAATGCAGGCCGACGCCGCGAAGGGTACTGCTCGGCTTCACCAGCGTGATGCGCGGGCGCTCGCTCACTCGGCCTGTCCCTTCGCCTTTAACTCTTGCTCCATGGCGGCCAGCCGCTCTTCCAAGCCCTTGATCTGCCTGTTCAGTTCCGGCAGCTTGCTGAACAGCGCCTGGGCGCGCATCTCATTGCCGTGCGGACGGCCATAAACGCCGGAAACGAAAGACCCCGCCGGCAGATCGCCGATGACGCCCGTCTTGGCGGCGACAATGGCGCCGTCGCCGATGGTGACGTGGTCCTTGATGCCGACCTGTCCGGCGAGGATGACGCCCGCCCCGATGTCCACGCTGCCCGAAACGCCGACCTGGGCGACGATCACGCAGTTCTTGCCCACCGTGACGTTGTGGCCGATATGAACCAGGTTGTCTATTTTCGTCCCGGCCCCGATGCGGGTCGAGCCGGTCCGGGCCTTATCAATGGTGACGTTCGCGCCGATCTCGACATCGTCCTCAATGATGACGCGGCCGATCTGGGGGATCTTGTAGTGCCGGTTCTCGATGAACATGTAGCCGAAGCCATCCGTGCCCAGCACGCTGCCGCTGTGGATGACGACGGCGTTGCCGATCTCGGTGTCGTCGTGCAGGACGACGTGCGGATAGATCACGCAGTTGTCGCCGACGGTGACGTTGTCGCCGAGGTAGACGAAGGGGTAGATGACGCAGTTTTCGCCCAAGCGCACGTTGTCGCCGATGACCGCCAGCGCGTGGACCGAAGCGTTGCGGCCCAGGGTGACGTTCTCGCCGAGGATGGCGGTCGGGTGGATTCCCTTGTAGACTTTCGGCTCGGGCGCGAAGATGCGCAGCACCTGCGCGAAGGCGAAGCGCGGGTTCTTGACGCGGATCAGCGGCTTGCCGCCCGAATGGTCGGCGAGATTGGGGCTGTTGGCAGGCGCGATCACCGCCGAGGCGCGCGAGCGCCCGGCGCTGGAAAGCAGCTTGTCGTTTTCCGCGAATGTGATGTCGCCATCCTGCGCGTCTTCAATGCTGGAGATGCCCCGGATGGCGATGGAGCCATCGCCTTCCACCGCCCCCTCGATCAGCGCAGCCAGTTGTCCCACCGTCGTTTGCATGCCTTCTCCTTTTCAGCGCCTTATCCCAGCAGCTTATAGCCGCCAGACCCCCGCCCGCAGGGCCTGCGCCAGCGCCTGTGTCAGATCCCGATCCCCAGGCCGCGGCGGGCCGAACGTCACGTCCCAGTGATGCTGATCCGCCGCGTCCCGCGCGGCGGCCTGCGTGTCGTCGTAAAGGTGCCTAACCCAGCGCGCCCGCTGCGCGCGCAGATGCGTCTCGGCTTCCGTCAGACTGGCCCGCGAGAGCGCGGCCTGTGTCACGCCCGGTCCCTGGGGCAGTGTCTGCGCCCCGGCAGCGCCGGCGACGGGAACGCGGACGGACGTGGGCCGCGCCAGGGCTTCCAAAAGGGCGGCGCGCTGCCGCGCCAGCCGTGCCTGCTGGCCGGCAATGACACGCTCGTCATCCGCGCGCAGCCGGGCCGCCAGGACGTCCGCCTGCGTCTGGACGTAAGCGACGCGCGCCTCCCGGCGACGTCCGATCTCCGCCGCCTCCCGCGCCTGCGCCGCCTCCCGCGCCTGCAAATGCTCCGCGACCAGGGCCTGGAGGCGGGCGCGGTCCGCCTCCACCTTGGCCTGCAGCGCTGCGCGCTTCGGGGCGGGCGGCACGGACTGTTTCCAGCCGTTCAGCGTTTCAGTCAGCGTCTCGACGTTCGCCTGCAACAACTGCAACTCCAAATCCGGCTGGAGCACGGCCGTCTCCGTGGGAACGGGATACTGCTGCCGCGCTTCGCGCCGCCAGACAGCCCGCCGACTGCGGAGCTGATCCGCCCGCGCCATCTCGCGCCGGGACCGCAGCCCGTCCAGCAGCGACTGCTGCACGGCCGCCAGACGGCTCGCGATTTGGCCGGCATCGGCGGACGGCAGGGCCGCGCCGTCCCCGCCCGCGACGGGCGGCAGGGCGGGCAGCGTCGCGATCTTCTGGTCGGGCCGGTCGGCGGGCGGGAGCGACCGTGCCGCATTCTCCAGCCGCCGCAAGGCCGCATCATACCGGCTCACGCCGCTCCAGCCCGGATGCTCTCGCATCAGCGCGTCCAAGCTGACATACCCCCGGATGGGAGGCGGCGGCGCGGGCCGCGTGTGCGTCGCGCATCCCCCGCCCATCAGCGCCAGGGCCATCAGCGCGAGGCCCGCCGACGCCAGACCGAGGAGGACGCGCATCCGCTTACTTGTTGACTCGCTTAACCACGTCATCGGTGATGTCATTGGCCGTGTACACTGCGACGTCGGACGTAAAGACGACGGCCAGGCCCCTCTGCTGGGCGACGGCGGCGATGGCTTCCCTTAAGCTCTGAGTGAACTCGGTGCTATCCTTGTCGTTGAGCGATTTAAGCTGTGCCTGGTAGCTGTCGCTGATCTCCGCCAAAGCCGCCTTGCCCGTTTCATACTGGCTGGTCAGGCTTGCCAGCTTGGCCGTGTCGGCGGGCGTCGGAGCCTTGGACTGCTGCAAGTCGGCCAGTTCTTGAGCGGCTTTGGCGGCCTGTGCCTGGAGCACGGCGGTGCGTCCCCGGTCTATGTCGTTCGGGTTCGCTTTGCTGAGAAGACCGCCCAGTTCGGTCTGCTCGGCTTTGGTCAGCATGATGCTGGCCGCCTGCTGCGTGAAAGCGGTATTCAGACGATCCGCGAGCGCATGGAGCTCGGCGTCATATCTGGCCTTTTTGGAAGACTGCGCCTGGATCTTGGCAAGGTCCACACTGCCGAACAGAGGCATACCGGTGGGAGCGGCCTGCGCGGGCCGGGCGGTCACGGAGGACGCCAGCGTCAGCGCGGCGGCGCTGAGAATCATCAGATTGCGTAAGGTACGATGGAGTGTCATAGGTTCCTTCTGTTAAATATGTGTTAGAAATATAGTAGACCTCTTGCATAAGCCCCCCCGCCCTGCAAGCATTTGATGAACGGCGGGGCTAAAGAGTGCCCGCTGCCCGCCTGCGCGGGCGCAAGAACTCTCGTTTTCAGCCCTTACCCTCGGGGTTTCTGCACTTTCTAGCCCAGGGGTTCAGCCCTGGGAACAGAAGTGTCGGACTTATGCAAGAGGTCTAGTGTTAAACGCTTTATCAGCAACTGCATATTAGCCTCGGGTTTTAACCCGTGGCGACTGCTCAGAATGACTGCCCGATGCTGAACTGCGTCCGTCCGCCACGCGAGCCGGTCGTCGGGATCGCGTAGTCCAGGCGGATCGGGCCGATAGGTGTGACCAGCCGGATG